>ERZ857745.4317-NODE-4317-length-12529-cov-4.274491_pt1 | contig 12529 bp, 10 predicted proteins | sample MGYA00519699_ERZ857745 | MGnify/ENA primary metagenome ERZ857745 (study PRJEB31778, sample SAMEA3449357) | human gut metagenome | biome: human gut; feature: human-associated habitat; material: faeces | place: United Kingdom | collected 2010/2012 ...
GAATCCGTTAACTCTGTACCTGTTCTCATACGATAAACAGAGCGCAGCTTTGTAAAGGCAAGCGATTCAAATGAATAACGCGTAGAAAGACTGTCAAAAGACGTATTGCTTCCACGCAAAACAAGCCGCTTCAAATCTACAGCACTTGCAGGGACACTCTCATTGCCGATGCGAACATAGGCTATCCTGTTACCATCGCCTGTATAGTAATAAGGAGTTTCCTGCCCTGACGGAACTCGCAATAAAACGAACTCTTTGCCGTCCTCTGCGTGGATGTTCAAAATCACTTGTGGGGCAGGATCCATTTTAGTTTTGATAGCTTCGCTAATCTTTTCAGATACGCCCTTTGCATCATCTAACCCGACAAGAACTTCATCGTTGGATACACCGAAAAACAATGCTCCACCAATCCCATTGGCAAATGCGCTTACGCTTTTTAACCAACTTTTAGGCTTGCGTTCTTCAAGCATTTCTTTCTTATCATATTCCGTAGCTTCACCTATGAAATCAGATAATTTCATATTGTTAATACCTCGTTTCATTTCCTATCGTTTCAGAGAGTGCGCCCGAAGCACACGCTATCGGTTTTACACTTCTGCGTTTAGCTCCTCTTTTCTCAATCTTACCCTTAGCCATTTAGCAATCCTCCATGAATAAACGGTATTGCGCCATAGCGTCCTAAAAGATAACCTTTTTCAACCTTAGTATCTTTACGTATTGAAAAATCATAAAGAGAAAATAAATCCGTAGCTGCTGTCAAATTATCTTTTTCTGTAAACCATATCTGATCTCTACGAAGAATATCTAAATCAAGCAGATTAGTATTATGAGAAGTAAAAATAAGCTGTGCACCATTAGGATTAGTATCGCTATTATTGAACAGCATTACCAGATGTTTGGTTAGCAGCGGATGCAGATGAGCATTTATTTCATCAGCTACCAGCAAGGTCCCCTGCTCCAAAGCTTTCTTAATAACCCCTATAAGCTTAAAATAGCTGTTTGTCCCATCAGACTCCTCAGCCATATTAAGCACATACGTATTCGTTTCGCCAGCATCATCTTTAACTGTATGCACCGTTTCTACATTCAGATAACTCATTGCTCCTTTAGACAGTTTCAACAACGGATCTACATCTCTGACCTGCAATGACTGAATACCAAAATCAGCTACCTTCAGCATAGAAGCTATCGCACTGCGATAATCACTATCCTTGAGCTGCTCTGCATTAACACCATACGCATCTGCTACTGAATTTTTAGTAATAATCTGGCACGAAGCAAACCACTCAAAAACAGGTATTACCTTGCTATAGCTCCAATTTGAAGCAACAGAAAGATATAACTTATTTGCTGATGTACGCTCTTTCAGCACCGTCTGCTCCTCTATATCGCTCGTAAAACGGTACTCAGAGCAGTTGTTCCGCTCAAATATAAGTGCTTGCCTGCCGTTAGGATAATAATATAAGTATTCTTCTACTACTTCCTTATCCGTAACAGCAAAACCATAGGTATATCTTATACCTTGAGCAATAAAGATAACCTCAAATCTAGTAGGCTGGCTTAGGGTGAGCTTGTCAAATTTAAAAGGAACACGCTCAATGCTCTTATGCAGCTGTTTTTCGTGCGAAGTCAGAACGTAATTAACCATAAACCAAAATGCATTAAGGACATTTGACTTGCCAGACGCATTAGCTCCATAAATAGCAGAGGATTTTAGATACCGTTTGCCTTTATCCTCAATCAAAGCTTCTTCATGCTCATTATCCTTGCTTGCCAGCATAGACAAGACAATTTCTTTTTTTATGGACAGATAATTCTCCACGCTAAACTGAATAAGCACAATTCTCACCTTCAAAACATTCTATACTATAATTATAGAGCTATTTTTGTGAGATTTCAACGCAAACAGTATATGAATCTACAGTTTTTCCTTTATTCTCCTGATTAATACATCACTTATTTATTAATCAAACTATTTACAGTGATCAGTAGTATATATATGATTACCTCTCAGACTAAAAACAGTATTTCCGTTTTTATTTTCTACTCACTTCGATTAGATACTATATTCGGGAAATTATCAACGGATTTTTCGTTTTTATTTTCTACTATCTCTTGTTCAAGCAAACAAAAAAACTCTCGGATTTCTCCGAGAGCCGATTGCCATAGTTGGCGGAGTGGGTGTAAAAATTGAAGTTATTTATTTTTTACTTCATCCTGCTTGCCTTCGCTTAAAGCCAGCGGTTTCTGACCTGACAAAAGCGTTTGCTGTTTTTGCTGTATTTCCTTTAAGCTTGTCTCTCCACCTTGACTAAGCTCTAACGTTTGCTTCTGTACACTCGCCAGCAATTCCTTCGTCAGCATACCTGTTTGTTCTATAATGCTATTTTTACTTTTGATAAAGCCATCAATAACCTGTTGCTGACGTATCGCAATATTGTCCAACTGCTTCATGTAATACTCACTCTGCAATCTCATATCGTCTTCAATACGCTTTTGATACAGCTTATGCGCAGGTGAATCAATCTCATATTTTTCCAAGATTGCTAATAACGCTGGGAGTTTTTCCATATTGTACTCATCGTTATCTGCTTTTACTTTATCACCCAACTCATCATAAAATTTTTCAATATCCTTTACAATAGGCAATGAGCCTTTTTCGATAATTTCCATACGTGTTTCTGCAATTTCGGTCAGCTTGGACTGCATTCTTACGATCATCTCTGCTGTCGCAGCAAATCCCTTCACCTTGGCCTGCACAAGTGCTTCTTCACAATCGTAATGCGCCTGCAAAAACTCCAGCTGCGCCTTATGCATAAGCTCCTGACGTTCGCGTTCCATAGTGGCTAATCTGATTTTTGTGTTCTGCTCAATCTCAGCTATCTTTACCTTATCGGGCTCATATACCGTTGATCTTGTCGAGCGACTACCACCACTACTAGAACCACCACCAAACAATCCTTTAAACCAGCCACCTATTTTACCAAAAATGCTCATATCATCAACCCCCTTATTTTGCAATAACCGTTCTACCTGATGGCTTCTAAACCTGCCCAAGGTACAAACATTGGCAAAGTGCTCACAATTATTAAAAATTACATTATAATCGCCATCACCAATGCAGCTACGTGCATAAGCAACTATCTGGTCCGGCGCATACAGATCCTGAAACTCTTCATCAGTATATTCTTTTACCTCCAGCTCACCGCCTTTGAGGAAAAAATTTAAATCTGAACTGATAACCCTGTTTTTCGATGAATCCATAATGCTATCATCATCTGTACCTGTAAAATGAATAACTTCATTGTCTGAAACATAGATACCATGATGCGTATAAATACCATGCATACGTTTTACGCGTATATGGTCACCCATTACAGGATTCTTCTGCACCCAAATTTCTTCAGTAAATACTGCATCAGTTATCGGCAGCTGCGGAACAACGCTTTCCATAAACCATTACTTCCTTTGCTACTTAGCCAAATCCTTACGCATTTTGAAAATCAAAGAATTGTACGCCTTTTCACGCCTTGCCTTTTCTTCACTATATGCTTTAGCATCTGCAAGGTAAATATCATAATTCTTTTGTTTCAAAGCAGCAAACTCATCTAAGATGGTGTGTGATATTTTCTGTAAATCATTATTGGCAACAAAATTTAAAACTTCGTCAATTTGAATATCAAGCAAGCTATTTGCCCAATTCAAGATCCAGACTCTGTCTTCTGCATTCTTACAGTTGAAGATAATATCCTGCAGCTCTGACTGAAGCATCGCCACAAATTTGTAAAGACTGCTTTCTGTTTCAAACTTCTCCTGTAAATCACCACCAGCCTGAAAAGCAAATTTCTGATAAATTCCTTTGCGTTCGTCCTTGTAAAACTTATCAATCTGCTTTTTATAATCATCTAAAATATGAATAAGCTGTTCTGGAACAGATGTCTTGACTTCTTTATTCGTTGGCATGGAGCCGCGCAAGCCACGTTCAATAACCGGCTGCATTTTTAATTCAATTGCATATCTCAACTGCTGCCAATCTTGATACCAGGCGGACCATATTTCTTCTTCAATGCCATCATCTTCGCAGTCATGCTTCATATCCTCTTTATAGGTTGTTTTGAACACTCTATAGCCTTCGGTCCAGTTTTCCCAGATATTAATAGCATTTTTGACAAAGGTGTTATTGGCCTCAAAATATTCAATTTTAAGCAAAGCATTTTTGATGATTTGGGCAGTATTCTCTGCCAAGAAGGCAAAGCTTACTCTCTTTTCCTGCTCCAGCTCTGCCAGCTCACGAAGAGAATTTTCACCATCATTAATTTCGTCAATTCTGTATTCTAAAGCATCTGCCTGCTTCTTCACAGCTAAAAGCTTTGTTTTAATGCTGGTCATTCCCAGGGAAAAGTTTTTATGGAAGAAGCTTTGTCTGTCACGCAGTAAGGTATTTTCTGCTTCCGTAAGGTTGGGATTAGCTTCATATTTCTTAGAAAGCTTAAGGCTGATTAAATTGAAATCCTTGATTACCGACGCCTTTTGTTCTTCGTAATAATCCACTTTTTCCATGAGCTCTCTGCACCACTGCTGCACAGCCTGATAATACTTAATGAGAGAAGCATCAATAGCCTTGAGATCATACTTTGCCAGCAACGCTGTGTAATCAAAATCAGATGAAAGCAATGTGACCTTCTGCAGTCCATTAATTTGTGTTTGCAGTTCTTGTAATTGCGCTAAGAGCTTGGGCTTTTCAAAGTATATTTTTTTATAAAGCTCTGTAACCTCTGCATCAGCAAAAATCGGCAATAATTCATTTTTCGTGAAGAGGTCTAAGGTAAACTGCAGACGTTCCTTTTCGGTATAAACAGGATTGCTTGGATTAACCTTTTCTTGATAATCAGTGTTTTGAATCAAATAATCAGAGCAAGGGAATAACATTCCAGCATTGTATCCATTATTTTCTAATCCATTTGTAGCACCTCCTACATCCAATGATTTTCTTTTTCTATCACCATTATATTCGCAAATATAATAATATCTACCAAGTAACAGCCAATAGCTATCCTCATTTCGATGAAAAGGTATCGTTTTATCCTCTACTGCCTGCCAAAGCTCATAACAAGTTGGTACTCTAAAGCCATCCATACCGAATGAATAACCACTAATTATATTATCAACCTCACTTGACAAATAACCATTTCCATTTTCAGCTTGATAATTAAACGTATTTAAGTTAGCCCAAAGCAGACCTGTACTTTTATCAAAAAGAACTTTAGGCTTGTTTTTTATAAAATACCATCTCTGATTCTTGATGGCCTCAAGAATTTTTTCGACGCCCGTACCTCCTAATTCCATTATACCTGCATTTATATCTGCTAATTTCCCATCTACTATTGCCAATTTCGCAGCTATTTCCTGCCTTTGCGCAGAGTACTGTGCTTGCTCCAAATTTAATTCCTGTACTCTCTTGGCATTATTCTCATTTTCTATACCTTCACAAGATGCTTCTATTGCACGAATCTTTTTTAACAAGCCTTCTCTTTGCACAGTCAATGCCGCTAAATTACTCATAAAATTTTACCTCCTAATTTTTTACCAAACTCTTTCAAAAAATACATATTTTTCGCCACTTTTATCAAGTTAATCAAAAAAGCCAACCGCCAATATGTGTCTCCCCAAAAAGCCTGCTCCACGCAGGCACATTCTTCAGCAAAACTCATAGCCAACGATTGACTTTTACATAAACCTTCCAACTCATGGAAACCAGCCCCTTAATTTATATTAGCTGCATAAGGCTAAATCTGCTAAGCATTTTCGGTCAACTAATTTAATTATAACCTTTAATATTTTGTTCCGGCATAATTAGCGCCACCTTATTGCAACTGAGGTAAATTCCTACTACTTATTATAGCATATTATCAATATAATAAAAACGAGAAATACCGCACAAATTAACATAAGTGTATTTCGTGCGGCACTTCTTCTACCCCAACAACAAATTAATGCTTCTTTAATCCTATCAAATTTTATTTCAGCAGTGCTGCTTTGGAATCTCCAACCCCGCTATTCAGCTGTGCTGTTTTTGAATTTGCAACTGCCTTACTCAGCAGGGCAACTTTTTTATCTATTTCCTTTTGCACACGCTCTTGGTAATCCTTTAAGGCCGTATCAATGCTGTCGAAAACTTGGGAATCGTAATCTACATAATTTATAGCGTTCTTCAAATCTCCCATAAAATCTTCGCAAGCCTTATATACATCTTTATAACAGTATTTATCTTCGTATTTATCATTACCGAAGAAACTCGTGCCTGCATATACTTCCATATCATCATAATCCATATCGATCCGATAATCGCTACGTGAAGTATGCGGAATATCGCGAAGCTCTCTCATTACATCCTCGCAGCCGCGGTCTTCAAACTCTTTGAGCCTTACATTGAGCATATACACAAGCACCGAATCCTTCTCATTAGCACTGCCGCCGGGGAAAACCGCAAATTCTTTAAAGTCTGCTGGCAGCTTAATTCCGCCTGCAGCTGCCGCTCCGGCAAATTCCTGCAGCACATCTGCATATTGCTTGTTAATCTGTCCCCAGAAGCCGCTTTCATCGAAAGTATAAAATTTTCTCAGCTTATCTTCCTTGTATTGCACAAAAACCTCAAGAATTAATTTCTTATACTGTGAATAGCAGATACGGTCAAATTCATTTTCTGCAGCACTCATAGCTCTGCTTTCGCTGGAATAATCATAACGATATTCTCCCTGCGGATAGGAACAAGTCATACGGTAATCCTGTGCGTGCATTTTGACATCTTCCCTACTAACCTTAGGAACGGTAATCTTTGCTAAAGCGTTTTGCAGTTTTTCCGGCAGCTTGCTTAAGTCTTCGCCTTCCGCTATGCTCAAAGCTTGTACAGGGCAAGCTGCAACAATTTCTTCAGCCTTCGCTAAAAAATCATCACTAAAATAGCCACCATTGGCAGGCACAGCCTTGCCTTCAGCATCTTCCTGTAACAGTTTTGTTTCTAATAAGCAGTTGCCACAAGCAATGCATTTTTCACTAACCACAAACTTTTTCATATTGATTCCTCCAAATCTACAAATTTTTTATATCCTGCATACACTGACTGCCAATCGACAATGCTTCCTTTGTTTCTTGCGTAACCTTTCCTTCGTCCGTAAGTACAGGAGCATCAATAATTTTTTTCAGTGTAACCGCCAAATTTATACAGCTGCAAAAGGCCTTGCGGTCGTTTTCTGTATAAGCAGCTCTATCCATGCCCTTAGCAGCAATAAGTTCATCTGAATATGTAATAGCTTGCATAAACAACCTGTTTAACCTTGGCAATAAATCAGACACCTTATTGCAAGAATCTATCACGCCGTCTAAAACAGCTGCTAAATTTTCAGCCTGACTGTAGACAACACGCGAACTGCGCAGCTGCGCGCCAGCCATTTGCAGCTCCCTTTCAGAATCATTGATAAACGCATTGCCTAAGCCAAATATACCGAAGCCCTTTAAGATACTGACAGCAATTTCTTTATCTGTCATTGGTCTTACTGCTGTCTGCGCCACTGCATGGATAATCTGTATTTCTTCTGTGCTAAAGCTCTGCTGATTTAAAACTGCAAGCATCTTGTCATCACGAAAGTCAATTTTCATGAGCTTGCTATACACATCAACAAAATTCTGCATTGAAGTAATTAATATCGAACGCTTACGGTTGGAAAGCTTCTTCATAGCATCATCTGCTGCCTGCTTCTTGGCTTCCACAAGCCTGTGGGCTTCTTGTTCCATAGCAAAAGCTTTAGCATAACGCTTTTTTGTCCTGCTATCTATCTGCATTGATTTCTCAGCACCATAAAAGCTACTGCCTAAAGCTGCTGCCCCAAGTATAAGTCCGATCATATCATCTTACCCCCTTCATAATGTCAGCACTGCATCTTTATCATCAAAAAAATTGTTAAACTCTTCCAGCGACTGAAAAGCACATTTTTGCTTAAATACCGCCAGAATATTATTCAGTCCTTGGGTAATCGCTTTATCATCTACTGCGTAAACGCCCTGCATAACAAGCTCAAAACCACCATCAAAAGCCGCCGTCATATATGCATCTCTTGCTTTATTGTATTCATCAATCCGCTGCTTTTGCTGCGCCAGACTTTGCAGCGCAGTATTAATAATATGCTTAAATTCCGCCTGACGTTTTTTATCCAGCCTGCGTTCCATCTGATATTTAGTGACCGCTCTGGTTATTTCCCCCACAACCAAGGAAGTAACCACCGCGGCCACCGGTCCACCCAAGGCAAAAGCCATGTTCGCTGCCAATACACCTGCAGTACCGCAAACAATTTGCGCAGAGCATTCTTCGCCGCTGATATTGCCATCTAAATAGTTCGCAACAATGCCACCTATTTCTACAGCCATCGTCAGCTGCATAATCGGCAAATTTTTACCTGCAAGTTTGGCAAAATCCTTCGCTCCGGCTTTTTTCGCTACTGCGACAACACCATCCTGCACTACCGAAATACCGGCAGCACTGCCAAAGCTCCTTACAGTATCCTTCCCGACATTTTTTACAGCCTGCTTAATGTCCTGTTCACCTTTCACCAAGCCCACAAGATTAGTCAAGCCAGAAACAGCTACAGTTACAAAGGCTGCTTCCCTGCCGGCAGAAGCAGCCTTCTTTACCGATGGCGCAACTGCATCCAGCTTAGAACTGATAATTTTGCTGTTTTTTATTTCATCGACCGTATTTGCTATTTTATATTTAGTCGCCTGTGTCCGTATATGCGCCTCTGCCTTCACTTCTTCTTTCAGCATATTAACGCTCGTCACAGCATCCGGGCAGTCAACAGCTTTTTTATTTGTCTTGAAGATTTTCTTGCCAAATAAGGTTTCTGATGCATCGTTAATCTTCGCAGCGCCTGCTTCAGTATATTTTTTTGCTATATACTCATGGTTATTTAACGCACCCTTGGACTTGTTCAGTGAAGCATTGGTATTAGCAAGGTTCGCATCATCATTAGCCATTTTTCTTATCTGTTCCGGCGTCAAATCAGAGCTATAACGCCTGATTTGTTCATCTAACGGAACAATGTGGTCAACGTTTGATTGCTTTTCATTAATATGCTTATTAGCATTATAAAAAATTTTATCGCCGGTATATTCGTCAATTACACTTTTTTTCTTACCAAATGACCTGTTTTTATAGCTGTCAGCCGCATTATTGCGTCTGTTAATGTCATCTACCTGACTACGCTTTATCTTATCACTCATATGCTGCCTCCAAAATTTATAAAGAAGTATCTTCTACTCCTTCCATTAGCTCACTCATCGTAATCCCTAGCTTCTCGGCAATCTTCATTAAGGTTGAAAGCGATACGCATTTCGTATAGCCACCGTTTTCAATACGCGATAAATATTGCGGTGTAATACCAACTTCGTCGGCAAGCTTCTCCTGTGTCATGCTCTTCAATTTCCTGTAAAAAACTATCTTGGCACCTATTTTCTTGTATCTCGACGCAAACATTTAGCCCTCACTCCTTTTACCAATATATTATCGCATATTCTCGATTTCATATCTTTGCACAATTTTTTCATAACTTTACATATGGTTTAATTTCTTATGCTTTGCTTTTCGGAATGGGCAATGTGCTTACGTAATTTTATTTTCGCTATTTCTCACTCTTTCTCCTGCATAAGCCGTACAGGATCAACCCCCAATGCCTGTGCCAGCAAAAATATAGACTCCATATTAAAGGGACCCTTGCCACATTCAATATCAGAAACGCGTGCCCTTGACATTTTGGCTTTCTCCGCCAGCTCGCTCTGTGTCAGACTCAATGCCCTGCGATAATACATAATGTTCAAGCCAATAGTTTTATATTTTTCTTCAAACAAACTACCACTCCTTATCTCTCCCCTCTATTATGCACTAAAAAAGTACCTCTTGCTGTGCTTTAAATTTTATATATGTGGAATATATTTGACACCAGCTACGCAGGCTTACTTGACCACCGCCTACATTTAGTATAAGATGAAGCAAGAAACAATAATACCATTATAAAATTTCTTTTTTGTGATATTATAATGACGAAAAAGCAGATGCCGACAAAACATCAGCATCTGCTAGCAACATTAGATTTTATATTTTTGCGAGGTTATACCTATGACGACAATGCAACGCGCCTTTCCGGCGCCAGTGATTCCCAAATTTTTCACCAATAATATCTGCGGCAATTATCAGATTCGCCGCTTTTTTAACGGTCAGGACGACTTTATCTGCGCCCAAGGCCCCTTTCGCACACAAACCGTTGCTTCTCAAAGCGAGGAAGGCGCATCAGCACCTTCCCTGGCCATTTCCTTCGCCAATATTGACGAAAGCGATAAAACGCAGGTGCTTGCTTTCTGCAATGCCTATGGCCTACCCTATTCTTCGCAGCGCTGCCTTGGGAAACGTGCACACCTTGACGACGAAAATCACTCTATGCTCATCAACGATTTCAGCTTTATCGACGACACCCTGTATCTGGGAGATGTCCTTGCAGAAAAAGACTATGCTGGCACTGACGCCGAAGTTTCCCTGCAATACACCCTGTTCGAGATAGACGAAATAGACATTATGAGCCTGCGTCTTTTTGCCCGCTGCGTCAAAATCGTCCGCAGCCTGCTTATTGTCCAAAGCTATCTCTTCCGACACGAAGAGACGCAGGCAGGCGTTATCTATGCGCTTGCCTACCTGCTGCATTACAGCGCACGTGGCCTTCACTACCTGCTGCCGCGCATCGAAGCACCTACGCTCAAGGCAGCAGAATACTTTGCTACGCACAAGCGAATTTCGCACACGCAGCTGCTCAAGAATATCCGTAAAACAGATGCAGACTACGCCTGCAGGCTGCAAAACTTTCTCACCATTGTAGACAAGCATATGCTGCACACGCTTGATGATTATGACCAGGACCTGCTGACGAAGAAACAGCTTACTGCTATAATTCTCGCTGAAGATATTCCAAGCATAACCCTTGACCACACTTTTGCCAGACGCGTCCTACTCGATATCATCAACGATAATATCTATACCGCCAGACCGCAAATGGACCTGGCGCAAGAAAAATTTACCAGCCTTTGGCAATGCAGCTATCTTATGCAGGCAATTTATCTTGATTTGTATCAGCTGCTGCTCAATCCGGGCGAATACCACCGCTGCGCCAATCCAGAATGCAGCAATTATTTTCTCATCAGCGGACGCCGTGCAGACAAACGCTACTGCTGCAATCGCTGTGCTTCCAAAATGGGTAAGCAAGGCAAAACATATAGACCGCATAAGGAGAAATAGACAACAAATTCAAAAACAAAAAAATATCCGCAACTGTGCGGAGGAAATCGTCTTGATTGGACTTGTATATACTTAATCAAATGCCCGTTATCTGCTATGTTGGCTGATAACAGGCATTAGCTTTTTGATTGAGCGAACAGTCACCTAGGTGCGCCTAATAATGTATGCCCAATAGTCGCTTCTCTTCTGTCTGCCCTAAATTATCTTAGTCACTAATAGGAAGTTCTGTTTTACAGTGTCACGCTTACTTCTTTTGTTTTGTAAAATTATACTTGCCTTTACCTTGCCCGATGACCGCTTCAATCACTCCTGCTTCTTTTAGTTTATTTATGAGATTACCGGCAGCAGTAATAGAGATGTTTACAATGCCTATTATATCATTACGTCCAAATACACCATCGAAGCTCATGTAGGCAAACAGTTTTTTTGCGTTTTCCTTAGTATTCTTGTTTGCGTTCAAACTGTCAATCGCAGCTTCAATTAAAAGGTTTTCAGAAGCAATTAACACTTTTTCTCCGTCAACTGCAACTTTTTTCGGGTCAATTAACACCTTTTCAATTGGAATTTTGTAATTCAGATTGTAGAGCGTAGCAAAAAATGATTTGGGTGTCGATCTGAAAATCGGCTCGACTTCGGGACGGTAATTAACCGCATGACGATAATCTGCCTTGATCTTCTTGAAACCGCTGCCACGACGCTCCATAAAGTGCATACGGCTGAAAATATCAGCAATCACTGGATTACGGCGTTTGGATGCTACATTGTCCATATCAAGCTCTTGTACGATAGAGCCATCAAACATACCGCCTGGGGAATATACTTCCATGCGGTTATCGAAAATATCAATGTGTACCTCGCTGCCGATCTCCATATAGTCACGATGAATCAGCGCATTCACAATTACCTCATGTACTGCCTGTTCGGGGTATTCGGGCATCTCCACTCGTCCATTACCAACCTTTTTCCACCTTTTCTTGGTATTGTTCTTAACGAACTCGGTGCCGTTCTGCAACAAAGATACCAATGAACCGCTGTATTCCTTATCGTCAAGTGCTTCAATAATACCTGAGGCTTTGTTCAAGCCATACCAACGAGTACAGAACAGGCGAGAGTGCCGCATCGGAGATTCATCCGCCAACAACATGCCTGCGTTGGTTAGCATATTGTTTTCGTCAACAAGCTCAAAGGAAATAAAAT
>ERZ857745.4324-NODE-4324-length-12519-cov-4.238607_pt1 | contig 12519 bp, 10 predicted proteins | sample MGYA00519699_ERZ857745 | MGnify/ENA primary metagenome ERZ857745 (study PRJEB31778, sample SAMEA3449357) | human gut metagenome | biome: human gut; feature: human-associated habitat; material: faeces | place: United Kingdom | collected 2010/2012 ...
CTCTTTCGATAAGAGTCATAATACTTCCCATAAGTCCGCATACGATAATAAGCCAGCCGGTATCCTCATCCATCATTACCTCTGTCATCGAGCCGCTTAAATTCCACAGGATATCCGCAGGATTTACAAGTATCAGCCCCACTATTAATACCAGAAACAGCGCTTCAAGAATTCTTTTGGTAGTGAATATGTATACTATCAGAAATACTGCCGGTATACACGACACTATTGTAGGATTTTCAGGATCGACAGGCGAAAGCAGCGCAGCTGCGGCAAATGAGGCTGCAACTACTGCCAGCGCTATGATTATAGTTCGCGGTCCGTGAGAATTCTAAAATTCGTTTTTTAACCGATTACCCATAAGCATCTCCTTCTATATTGTCAAGCTTTCATTCCTCTTATATTTTTCAGAGCCGATAATATCACAAAAAGCACAGAAAAAGACACCGGAGATGTTTTTCCGGTGCCCTTGAGAGTTGTGTTATATACGCTGATCGGATAGTTTTTGCCAGCTTATATATCGTGATTTAATTATGCAAATACAAAGCCTGCTACGAGGAACAATATTGCTGAAATGATGGCGGCCAGAACTCCGTAGGTTGCCTGTGTATAGGCGTGGTCGAAGTTGTTGCAGCCGGTTGCCGACGACGTTATAACCGTACAGTCTGAGTAGAAGCATACGTGGCTTCCGAATACGCCTGCGCTTAATACTGCTGCTACTGCAAGCGGCATATTTACGCCAAGTTCTGTTGCAAGAGGAACTACGATAGGAAGCGCTATAATGTACATTCCCCAGTTGGTACCTGTTATGAACTCTGTGCACGCAAGAAGTATGAATACCATTACAGGCATCAGTGCAGGAGTCATAATCTTTGCACCTGTTGTGATTACATAGTATGTAAAGCCAATCTGCTCGTTCATATTAGCAAATATGAACGCCAGTACCATCAGCATAAGAGGAAGTACCATATTCTTGATACCTTTTACGCAGAGGTCTGCGAATTCCGATGCCGACATAAGGTTCTGGAACATATATAAAGCGAACATAAAGATAAGAGTGATTATTACGCCGCTCTGCATATCAACATCACATATGATTGTTGCTGCGATTAAGCATATGATTGGAAGGAAGAAGTTCCATACACTTGGTTTTTCAGGTATAGGCATTGCTTCTTCACCTGCATGCATATCTATTGATTCTGATCCCGGAGGTGCAAGCGGTCCGCCGTTTGCTACTCTGTCCTCTGCCTTTTTCATAGGTCCGAACATAGGGATTATTCCGTATATTACGCAAGGAACCATAATTGCCGCGATCCATCCGTAGAAGTTAAAAGGTATTGTCTTGATGAAGTATAATACTCCGTCTCCAGGGGATGCCCAGCCTGATGATTCCAGTATTCTTCCTGCAAAAACAGCCCATGTTGAAATAGGGATAAGCACGCAAAGAGGTGCTGCTGTAGATGATACGATGTATGACAGATATTCTCTTGATACTTTATGTCTGTCTGTAACAGATGACATACATGATCCTACTGTAAGTGAATTCAGATAGTCGTCTATAAAGATGATAACTCCAAGGAACCATGTCCACATAAGTGTTCCTTTTCTTGTTTTACATCTCTTTGATACCCATTCACCGAATGCAATTGCTCCGCCGGCTCTTTCGATAAGAGTCATAATACTTCCCATAAGTCCGCATACGATAATAAGCCAACCGGTGTCTTCGTCCATCATTACTTCAGTCATAGTGGTACTCAGACTTCCCATAATGTCGGTAGGGTTTACAAGAATAAGTCCTACAATTGAAGCAAGGAATAATGCTTCAAGAATTCTTTTAGTAGTGAATATGTACACAATAAGGAATATTGCAGGTACACACGCTACTATGGTTGGATTTTCAGGATCAACGGGAGGTATGATTGCTGCCAGAATAAATGATGCAGCGATTACTGCGAGTGCAATTATTATAGTCCGTGGTCCGTGAAAATTCTCGGCTTCATTTTTCAGTCGATTACCCATAAATATCTCCTTTCATTTTATTACGGCGATTATATCATAAAAGCACACATAATCTTCACCTTGCGAAAAACCAGCGTTTTTTTGCGAAGTCTTGTTTTGTAATATTCTGTCTTTTCTCGTCAACAAATCACTAATTTGCTGTATATCTGTTTTTTTATGTTATTATTTTTTTCTGCACGAAAAAAGGCACAGCTGTCGACATAAACCGCTGTGCCTGTAAGTGTTTTTGTGAAAATCAGTAGTAGTTTACCAGAACTCTGGCTGTAAACCTGTCCTCCTCTGCCGTAAAATCAAGCATTCCGTTGTATTTGTTTACAAAGGTTTCTACGGAAATGACACCTATGCCATGACCTTCCCTGTCTGTCACAGGCATACCGTTTTTGTCTGTTTCTGCTTTTGCTATACAGGAGTTTACTATTTCAAGCACCAGATTGTTTTCTGTGCTTCTTGCTTTAACTTTAATATATCTGTCACTGTAATCAGGAATTTTAACACAGGCATTTATGGCGTTTTCTATCAGGTTTGACATAACTACCGACAGCTCATACACATTAACGCTTATTTCCTCCGGAATATCTATATTGTAGCTTATTGATATCCCGTTGTCCTGCGCTGTTCTCCTGTGCATAATAAGTACTGAGTTTATATATATATTTTCACAGTACTTCTCCGGACGGCTCTTTTCAAGTTCCTTATCGGTATTGTCCAGAACATTGAGAGCCTCTCCGTAATGCCCCTCTTCAACAAGCTGGCTCACTATATTAATCTTGTGGCGCATATCGTGCCTTAAAACCGAAAGCTGCCTTTCGTTCTGGGAAAGCTCCTCCACCTGTTTTATCCACGATTTCGCCTGCTCTTTGAGTATCGTATAGTTATGCTGGTTTTCCTGATTCTGAAGCGTCTTGCCCGCAAATACGAATATCGCTATTACTCCCACCAGCATTATAACCTCAAGACCTATTCTGATAGGCAGCATTTTTTCGTAACTGGTTGTCATAGTCATCATATATATCACAAACAGGTATATGATAATTGCCATATCCAGCATACCCCAGCCGGAGTCGTTGTATTTCATTATGGTTTCATAAAAGGATTTGGTGAAAAACTCCCTTATGACCATTATGGATATAAATACTATGAACTCAACTGCAAGGTAGGCATAGTTGCTGCCTGCTGTGCTGAGCGCCACTGCTCTTGCCGCTGTTTCTGCTATGGTTACAAAAAATATTGCCGCAAGGAAGTTAAAAATCGCCTTCTGCCCCTCATACTCTGCCACATATACGGTATATGTACCGCCTATAACAAGTCCCGTCACAGGGAAAAAGAAGTCAAAATACTCGGCGCTGCAGTTTGTGTACAGCCAGTAGCCTCCTGCCGTAAATGCTGCTGCTGATAAGGCTCCTGTCAGTATAACTACGCCAGTTGATATTTTCCATTTTACAGTCATAAGTATGAAAACCAAGACAAACAGCACATATGCCGCATACTGCAGATACTCTATAATATGCATAGTTTCTCCGTTTCTATATTTCTTCCCTCAAAAGAAATGTCATATATTTCTTTTTGGTGTCCTGATACATTCTCTTTGAAATAGGTATAATCTGATTGTCTCTGAGTTTAAATCTGTCGTTTTCCATTATTCTGACGTGGTTCATATTCACAATATATGATTTCTGGCAATGGACAAACCTGCTGTCATCTATCAGCGGACTTATCTCCTGTTCAAAGGCGCCTCTCAGTATGACACTTCTTACCAGTCTGCCGTCTGTCGTATATATGTTGAGTCTTCTTTCGTTAAGCTCTATATATAAAATGCTGTTGTACTCTATATTGATAATGCCGTCTGCTGTTTTTACCGTAAACAGCTTGCTTTCGTTTTCATATATTGCAGGTATAATCTCCTCAAGGGTCCTGATAAGGCTTTCTTCTTTTATCGGTTTCAAAAGGTAATCCGAAGCTCTGACAGCAAAAGCATCTATTGCGTGATTTCTGGAGCTTGTCAGAAAAACAATTCTGCTCTGATCGCCTTTTTTGCGCAGCTCCTTTGCAATTTCGGTGCCCAGAAGCTGAGGCATATACACATCCAGCAGAAGCAGATCGAAGCCGCCTTTTTTGTCTGTGTAGCTCATAAGCTCCATGGGATTGTTAAAGCACGAAATGCTGTAGTCATATCTGTCGTCAAGCCAGTTCTCAACATATCCTCTCACTTTCTGAAGCTCTGCCTGTTCATCATCGCATATTCCAATTCTTATCATTCGTTTCTCCTGTGCGCCGGTTATTCTTGCTGCTAAATAAAGCCGTCTGAAATTTGCATATCAAAATACTCCCAGACGGCTATCCATATGGTACCTCCGATGGGACTCGAACCCATGCGCATAGTTCCGGAGACTACCGCTCTATCCCCTGAGCTACGGAGGCATACTTTACCTATTTACTATACACAATATTGAGTGCCCCTGTCAATCAAAACACATATTCATTTAAGATAGTTTTTGCTTTATTTTTAGAGGTCAATCGCGACAGGCGTATGAACAAGTTTGTTGCGCATATTTTTAAAATAGTACAACTTTGCCAAAAAAGTGAAATTTGCAAATAGCTACACTCAATAAATTTTGGCAGATTTTTTTACATCCGATGCGAACAAACCTCTTGAAATCTATGGGTTTTAACTGTTTAGAACCGCAAATCCTTATTGCGAAAAATGCCAAAAATTCAGAAAACTTTTTTGTGAAAAATGTCGTTTTTAAACTGTTTGGTTATATAATGTTATTGTTATAATATATTTTTTTAAGAAGGAGGTTTTATATGTCTTTTAAAAACAGGCGCGTAGAAAACGAATTTAAAAATTTCAACGCGTGGAAATCACTGATAGGACTTGTCGCAACTATTGCAGTTACAATCCTTATCAAACAGTTATTCCTTCCTGACAATGTTGAAGACTTCGGCGCTTGGAGCACTCTTCCGGCATTATTTCTTGTAGTCTACATATTCATCACAAAGAGAATTATCGAAGCCCTTGTTCTTGCAACATTTGTAGGTTGGATCATGTGTGCGCAGCCAGGCGGAAATGTTCTTACAACATTTAATGAAACATTCCTTGCAACCATGCAGACAGGAAGCGACGCCTGCTGGCTTATTATCGTATGCGGCACTATGGGCGGCATCATTGCACTTATCGAAAGATCCGGCGGTGCATTTGCCTTCGGCGAATGGGCTGCAAAGAGAGCCAAGTCTGAAAAGGCAGCGCTTATGTGGACATGGATCCTTGGAGTTATAATCTTTATAGATGACTATCTGAACTCATGTACTGTAGGCTCATGTATGGCTAATATCACTGACAAGTACAAAACTCCAAGAGAAATGCTGGCTTACGTTGCCGACTCAACAGCCGCTCCGCTCTGCGTAATTATCCCGTTCACTACATGGGGCGTTTTTGCAGGAAGAATTATGATTGACTCCGGCTGGGCTGAAGGTCAGACAACACCTGTCAGCGCATTTATTACAACGATACCGTTCAACTTTTACGGCTGGATTGCAGCGCTTCTTGTTCCTTGTGTAATCTTCGGACTCGTTCCTAAATTCGGCGCTATGAAGAAGGCTTATGAAAGAACAGCAAACGGCGGTCCTCTTGCGCCGGAAGGTTCAGACAAGATTTCAATTCTTTCGTCAGATAAAGAAACTCTTGAAAGACCGGAAAATCCAAGAGTGCTTAATTTCCTTCTTCCGATAGTTGTTCTTGTAGGATCAACTATAATTGCCGGAACAGAAATGCAGGTAGGTGTTGTATGTACTGTTGTTTTCATGCTTGTAATTTACACAGCACAGGGTATTATGACTGCCAATGAATTCTGGGATGTATTCATTAAGGGACTCCAGAATATGACCCTTCCTCTGCTGCTTATGGTAACAGCATTCGAATTCGGAACTATGAATGAAACTATCGGTTTCACAAGATGGTGTATTGAAACAGGCTCAGAGCATATGACAGCAGCTACTGCTCCTCTGTGTATTTTCATCATTCTTGCATTCACGGAATTTATCACAGGGACCAACTGGGGAATGTACATCATAGCACTTCCAATTGTTATTCCTCTTGCATACCAGCTAGACTGCAGCGCTCCGCTTCTTACAGCAGCCTGTCTTTCAGCAGGTGTATTCGGAAGCCATATCTGCTTCTACTCAGATGCAACAGTTATAACATCGGCAGCCTGCGGATGTGACAACTTCAGACATGCAATCACACAAATGCCGTTCGGCCTGCTTGCTGCAGGAATTTCAGCAGTTCTGTTTACAATAACGGGCTTTGTAATGGCTTAATCAGAACATAACAAAGATTTTAAGCGCACCTCCGGTGCGCTTTTCTATATCGTTTCAGCATATTCTGTTGCCGGTCATACACAGTGTCAGGCCAAAAGACATATTCCCGATGCCATTCTGAGATTAACGGCAGGATTTCTTCTGTGAGAGCAGAAATTCTCATTGCAGCAGGTGCATATATCACTTACTTCAATATTCCTGACACCTGCCTCCTCAAGCTGCCTTTTGTTAACGCCCTTGAGATCCACATAAAACTTGCCTGCCGCTCTGCCCTCTGATATATATTCGTCCGCCCAATTAAAAGCTTCCCGCATAGCCTCTGGGACATCAGCGTCCGTTTCAAAGCAGCACTCCGATATTCCGGGTCCTATATATCCTCTGATATTGCCGCAGCCATATCTTGTTTTCATAAGCTCTGCAGTCTTTGCCGCAATACCAAGCGCCGTACCTCTCCAGCCGGCGTGAACTGCCGCTATGACTTTGCGGTCAGGGTCATAAAGCTGTACAGGTATGCAGTCGGCATGAGCTGTTATCAGGCACACGCCCTGAACATCTGTCACAAAGGCATCATACCCTTCAAGAATAAGGTCGGTTTCGGGCTTTTGCTCTATCGCAAGTATACTGTTCCTGTGAACCTGCCTGCTTCTGACCCAGATAATATCCTCCATATCAAGTGCAGCTCTGACTGCCTTATTTGCATATGGCGTTTGAGCCGCACCTTGTGCAGTTGTAAAAAAGCTTCTGATATATTTGTCTTTAAGTCCGTCTATATATAGTTTCATTTTTTGATTTCCTCTGAATTTTCTCTGCAGGGACATTCCGGCAGACCTCCAAGGGAAGTCAGTACCGATAAAATTCCTGCAAGAGCTGCTGTCGATATTACCAGTTTCCAGTCCACCTGACTCATCAGCGCCGCCGTACCTATAACAGCCGCCGCGCTCTGACAGGCTGTTCTGATGCATCTGATACCCGCCGCTTTAATCCACTCCTTAAAATCGGTATTCTTCATTTGGCAAACCTCCCATACATATCTATATGCACAGCAGGCCGGTAATGATAAAACAGCAGTTCTGTATCAGACACCTTTAATTTACATTTATTCTTCTGTTAAAACGCGCATATATATATTATAAGTATTTAAACAGGATTTTTAAATACCCTGCAAGCATTTTCTTAAAAAATTAATAAGACATTAAGCATATACCGCAGATGTCCCACCCCAAACGCCCTCAAACGACCTTTCAGTGATATAATTTTACAGCAAATGGTAAATTACAAGCAAAACAAAAACCGCTGAAGTCACTGAAATATCAATGTTTTCAAGCGGTTTGAGATTGGCACTCCCGAGAGGATTCGAACCTCCGACGCACGGTTTAGGAAACCGACGCTCTATCCCCTGAGCTACGGGAGCAGATTTACCTATAGATAATACCACAGACTGCGTGTGTTTTTCAAGTCCCTCGGCATTTTTTAAATCCAGAGATTTTTGTCTATATCTTGTTTTTTTAATGTTTTTTTGTTTTTTTATATACAAAATGTAGTGTATGTAGTAAAATATATAATTACAAAGAGAAATTTATTTAAGGAGGGATTAGTTTTGAATATACAGATTACAGGTAATGCGCCTCACAATGAGGCTATGGCATATGTTGATTTTCTTCAGAACAAATACAACAGAAAACTTGAATCTCTAGATATTAATATAGACGGGGACTATGCAGATCTCAACTATAAATTCACAAAGGTTCCTTTTGAGCGCATCCGAAGAATTACAGGCTACCTTGTAGGAACTATGGATATGTGGAATGATGCTAAGACCGCAGAAGAGGCTGACAGAGTCAAACATTCTCTCGGCAGCAGCGAAGGTATGGAGCAGATCTGAACTTAATTTAATAATAGCTGTGATAAACTGCCTTGATATTCAAACTATATTTAAGGCGGTTTTTTTCAACCTCAAAGCAATAGTTCTGAAAGGAGTTGATGATATGTATACAAAATATCTGGTTACGGGAGCAACCGGCTTTCTCGGCAGAACTCTTGTAAGAAAACTGACCGAAAGTGGGTTTACTGTTTCGGCGCTCGTTATGAAATCCGACCCTCTCATACATTCTTTGCCTGACGGTATTTCCGTTTTTTACGGTGATATTACAGACAGAGGCTTCCTTGATGAAGCCTTCCAAAACACAGGTCGTGAATATTGCGTGATACACTGCGCCGGTATGATTTCCATTGCATCTTCTCCTGATAAATCAATCTACAGAATAAACGTACAGGGCACCGAAAACATTATCAGCCTATGCAGGCTTTACAATGTCGGCAAGCTGATATATGTCAGCTCCGTTCATTCAATTCCCGAAAAACCCAAAGGTGAAATCATTACCGAAACATATGACTTCTCACCTGATACAGTCGAAGGAGATTATGCCAAAAGCAAAGCAATGGCAACAAACGCGGTCCTTGACGCTACCGGGCAGGGTATTAACGCCTCAATTGTTCACCCATCGGGAATTATAGGGCCGGGGGATCTGTCCTGCGGCAATATAACCGAAATGCTCAGGGCCTTCTGCGCCGGCTCGTTTTCTATGAGCGTAAACGGCGGATATGATTTTGTAGACGTCCGGGATGTTGCGGCAGGAATAATTGCCTGCTCACAATACGGCAAAGCCGGTAGCTGCTATATACTTTCGGGGCATTACGTCACCGTAAAAGAACTCCTTAGCACAGCCGCCTCTCTTACCTCCCGCAAGCCGCCTCTGCTATGCGCTCCTCTATTTCTTGCCCGACTTATTGCGCCGTTTTATGAAGCCCGCAGCATACGAAAAAATCAAAAGCCTTTTTTTACACCGTATTCTATTTCCGTACTTGGCTCAAACGGTCTGTTTTCCCACGAAAAAGCAACTACCGAGCTGGGATATTCGCCAAGAGAACTCTTCGAAACGCTAAGAGATACGATTGTATGGATGCGCGAAAATCTTACAGACTGACGACCGCGGTTTCTCTCCTGAAGCAAAACCTCATACCTGCCCGCCGTAATATCCCTGCGCAGTTTCGGAATATACCTGCAAACATCGGAGCCGTACTTGAAATAGGGCTTCTGTAATGATAGAATAGATAGTGTTTTCTAATACATAATTTACAGGAGAATACAAATGTACAAAGAAGCTATACGGCCTGTATGGGCAGAAATAAATTTATCCAATCTGGATTATAATATAAAGAATATCAAAGCCAAGTTGGGAAGCGGCACCAAAATAATAGGAGTTGTCAAGGCTGACGGCTACGGTCACGGCTCTGTCAAGGTCGCTGAGGTTCTCAGAGCAAACGGTGTTGACACATTTGCCGTATCAACGCTTCAGGAGGCTATCGTTTTGAGAGAGGCAGGTGCAACAGAGCAGATTATATCCCTGAGCCTGACTCCCAACTTTTATTCAAACGTACTTGTCGAATACGACATCACCCCTGTTATAAGCAGTCTGGAAAACGCCAGAGCAATTTCAAAGACTGCCGCCGAAGTCGGCAAAACCGTATCGGGCTTCATTGCCGCAGATACAGGCATGGGACGAATAGGCTATCTAACATGGGACGAAAACGCCGTTTCTGAAATCAAAGAGATTTCACAGCTTCCAAACTTTAAGATAGCGGGTCTGTTTTCTCACATGTCCACAGCAGACTCTGCCGACAAAACATTCTCACGTCAGCAGGAACAGTGCTTCAATGAATTTTACGACAAGCTTATAGCCGCAGGCATAGAAATTCCTATGAGAACCTTTGCAAACAGCGCCTCGGTAATGGAGCTTCCGTCAGTATACTTCGATGCGGTACGCCCCGGAATTATACTCTACGGCTGCTATCCGTCAGATGAGATCGACAAAAGCAGTCTTTCACTAAAGCCTGTAATGTCGGTAAAAGCAACGATATCACATCTCAAAGACGTACCGGCCGGATTTTCTGTCAGCTACGGCAGAGAATTTATATCCAAAAGACCAAGCAAAATAGCAACTATTGCCCTCGGTTATGCAGACGGCTACCCAAGACCGTATGCGCCTAAGGGAGAGGTTATAGTGAACGGTGTTAAAGCTCCGCTTGCCGGCAACATCTGTATGGACCAGTGCATGATAGATGTAACCGATGTGCCCGATGTCAAAGTCGGAGATGAGGTTATAGTAATGGGCAGCGACGGCAAAAACACTATTCTTGCCGATGATATTGCCAAGGCTACGGGAACTATTAATTATGAAATCATCTGCGCTTTCGGTCAGAGGCTTCCAAAGGTCTATGTCAGATAAGCAAGGTATTCGGAGTATGCTTTATGCGTACTCTTTTTTCATATATGTTATTGATTTTTTTCAATACATTGATATATACTTGTATTATCAATACCGATACGGAGGTCTGTTATGAATTCAGAATATATGCGAGTGTTTAAGGCTTTTACAGATGAGAGCAGAGTCAGAGTTCTTGAACTGCTTTGCGATGGCGAGCAGTGCGCCTGCGTCCTGCTCGACGATCTTAAAATCAAGCAGCCGACACTTTCACATCATATGAAAATATTATGCGACTCAGGACTTGTTACAAGCCGTAAAGAGGGCAAGTGGAATTATTACTCCATCAATGAGTCTGGCTGCACCTATGCAAGCTCCCTTATAAATGCTCTTAAAGAGAAGAAAATGGAGAGTATTATCAAATTTATGTCCGGATATTTTCATATGCTTAGACCAGTCAAAGCCCTCTTCAAAACAAAGACACAGGAAGAAAAAGAAGCAGACTGTATGGACTGCAGCTGCTCCTGTATTAAAAAACGGTATGGGGTCAATATCTCCCATACCTTATTTTAAATCTGCTTCTCTATAACTCTGACCACAGTCCCGTATACCAGTATCTCTGCCGTACCCTCTGCGGAGCTTCATCTGAAATTCCTCCTCTTATTAATACAAGCGGGGCATATCAATACACCCCGCCTGTCATTTACCTTCTGCGTTTGCCGCCTCCGGCAACTTTCATTCTGTTTATTTCCTTGGCAAGCTCTATTCTGGCCTTTTCGATATTGGCAGGATCCTCATATTCGGCCCTGTGCTTTATCCAGTCCTCAACAGTAGCCTTTTTGCTAAGAACTCTTTCCATATCAATATCCTCAGACCATTCGGCCGCATCTGTAAAGATAACAATGCTCTCCTTGACATCTATAAAGCCTCCCGACACAGCAGCCACCTTGAATTCATCATAGGTCTTGCCTTTTTCCTGAATCCAAAGCTCGCCCACATCCAAAAGCTTGGTCGCCCACGAGTGATTTGCCATAAATCCCTCATCGCCTGTCAGAGTTGTTACGATTACAAGCTCGACCTCTCCGCTGTAAAACAGCTTTGACGGTGTTATCACCTCAAGTTTAACGCTGTTAGCCATGACTCTTTTCATACCTTTCTACAACTTCATCAATGCCGCCTACCATCAGGAACATCTGCTCAGGAATCTCATCATGCCTGCCGTCGAGAATTTCTCTAAAGCCTCTGATGGTTTCCTTAAGCGGTATATATTTGCCCGGAGTTCCCGTAAACTGTTCGGCAACACTGAAAGGCTGAGATAAAAATCTCTGGATTTTTCTTGCTCTGTTTACTACAAGCTTATCCTCCTCGGATAATTCATCCATACCCAGAATTGCTATTATATCCTGCAAATCCTTGTATCTCTGCAGCACCTCCTGAACACCTCTTGCCGTATTGTAATGCTCCTCGCCCAAAATCAGCGGGTCCATTATTCTTGAAGTGGAATCCAGCGGGTCAACAGCAGGATATATGCCCAGCGCCGTAATGGCTCTTGAAAGTACGGTAGTAGCGTCAAGATGCGCAAAGGTTGTTGCAGGAGCAGGGTCTGTAAGGTCGTCCGCAGGCACATATACTGCCTGAACAGACGTAATCGAGCCCTTTTTGGTCGATGTAATTCTCTCCTGCAAAGCGCCCATCTCCGTTGCAAGTGTCGGCTGATAGCCTACCGCCGACGGAACTCTGCCCAGAAGCGCAGATACTTCCGAGCCTGCCTGCGTAAATCTGAATATATTGTCTATAAAGAGGAGTACGTCCTGACCCTCGACATCTCTGAAATATTCCGCCATGGTAAGACCAGTAAGAGCAACTCTCATTCTTGCTCCCGGCGGCTCGTTCATCTGACCGAAGACCATCGCTGTTTTTT
>ERZ857745.4325-NODE-4325-length-12518-cov-2.811281_pt1 | contig 12518 bp, 13 predicted proteins | sample MGYA00519699_ERZ857745 | MGnify/ENA primary metagenome ERZ857745 (study PRJEB31778, sample SAMEA3449357) | human gut metagenome | biome: human gut; feature: human-associated habitat; material: faeces | place: United Kingdom | collected 2010/2012 ...
CGCGGTGGCATAAGCGTTGATCTTTTGAGGGGTGATTCGGATATCCCCGGATAGTTGAAAGCCGGCTTCCAGATGAATATCGCCATTAAAGACGACCGGTATTTCCTTATGGACCCGCTGACTGAAATCCATATCTATTTGTTGCGGATCAAAACTTTGTAATGCCGTAGTGGCTATCAATTGTTTTTGAATATCGTTCTCGATCTGCCTTTTACTTACTTGAACCGAACCATTTTTCTCCTTCGTATTCTTCATGTTCACTTCAATCGGAGCAAACGATCTTCCAAAAGTATAGTTGAGTAAAACGCTACCCTTGTCTTTTACCTTTGCGGTAATCGTTTCCACCTCAGGGGCATTAAACGCTATATCGGCAGGTACGTTCTTATACTTAACCGGAAAAACAAGTTCTATCTCATATTCCTGCTGCAAGCTTTGGAGTAGCCAGAAACCGAAAGCCAAAAGGGCGAAAAAGAAAAAGACCAAGACCTCTTTCCATCTGTCTCCGTGGAAAAAAGCCTTAGTCTTTGCTTGGATAGACTTGAAGGAATTTTGTATGTTCTCAAGTCGTGACATATTCTGTAGTTAGATTATTTCTGCTGCTGAGCGTCTTCCGCTGAAGCGAAAATAGAAGTTTTATCTACACGGATACGTACTCCATCCGCTACCTCGATTAGCATATAAGTATCACCGATCTCTTTGATCTTTCCATAGATACCTCCGGCGGTAATCACTTTATCGCCTGTTTTCAACGCCTCACGTGATTTCTGGATTTCTTTTTGTTTCTTTTGTTGCGGACGGATCATGAAGAAATAGAAGATAGCTACGATAACTACCATCATCAAAATACCGGACCACTGACTTCCTCCAGCTGGAGTTTGAAGTAAAATACTGAGTAAGTTCATACTATAATAATCGTTTTACAAGTTAATATCAATAATGATATGCACAAATGTAATGATAATAATTAATCTTTGAGCAATAACTTCTCTTTTTTTAATTCGTTGACTATTGAATCCAGAATTCCGTTAATGAATGTTCCGCTTTTAGGTGTACTATAATACTTTGCGGCATCGATATATTCATTTAAGGTAACGTTGATGGGAATGGTCGGGAACGATAAAATCTCGGCTAAGGCGACTTGCATGATGATCAAGTCCATATTGGCGATACGTTCGGTTTCCCAATTCTTCATATGTTTGTCGATGCGTTCACGATATTCCTTACCTTTCAACAAACTTTGACGGAATAACTTGATTGCGAAAGCCTTGTCTTCCAAATCCTTGAACATTGGCAATAAGGCTTGTTTGCTACCTTTCTTCTCCTCGAATTTCTTGATAGTCTTCAAGGCGAAAGTCTCTACGATCTCGATATCGTCATTCCAGTAGATGCTTTTATCTTCCAGATATTCCTCTATCATCTCGTTTCCACAGATTATTTTCTTGAAGATCTGGCGCCAGAACTCACGATCCGTCTCGTACGAGTCTTCTTCGTTTTTCAAGTATTCGGCGTAAATCTCAGAACTTAGGATCGTATCCAATACGTTCTTAATGAACTCCTCGTCGTTGCTCCATGAGAGACCTTGCTCGTCTACATACTTTTTCAACGTATCGTTTTCCGCTAATTGAGCGACGAAACGATTGTCTATGAAGCGTGTATTCGGGTTTAACTCCTCGTCGGTAGGCATGTATTTGCACTTCCGGGTGTCAAGGATCCTTCTTTGCAGGTTGGTAACTTCGATAATTAGGAGTAAGAAATAATAATATAAGTCATATGACTTCTGAAGGCTGAAAAGCAATTCGTTTTCCGCAACTTTGAGGTCACCGTTTCCGTTTTGATAGTAAGAGTATACTATCTGTAAAACTTTAATGCGGATTAAAATTCTGTTGATCATCGTTTGAAGGAACTTCTTATTATAAATTAGGCTGCAAAGGTAGTCGTTTTTTCCATAAAAGAATCCGGATTTACTTAATTTTATATGTGTTAGATGATATTTTACAAATTTAGCCTCAATGGGCGTATTTTCGATCGTTAAAATAGTAGCTAATTAAAAAAAAATGCACATATTTGAAGCAAGTTATATAAAGTGGGTGGGTTTTTAACGAATGTTAGCTGTCATGGAAGAATCAAGGAATAAAAAACATGTTGAAGGTGGCGACAGGGAGATTCTATACTCTAAAGCCATTAAAGCGGGAAAACGGATTTATTATCTGGATGTGAAGAGGAATTTGAAAGATGACCTATTCGTTGCCGTTACGGAAAGTAAGAAAATTCAATCAAAGGATGGTTTGCAAATCTCATTTGAGAAGCATAAGATTTTCCTTTATAAGGAGGACTTTGAGAAGTTTATGGAGGGAATGCAAGATGTAATCAGTTATATCAAGAACTCAAATCTGAAGAAATCCGCGGAAGACGTGGTGGAACCTGAAGAGGAGGAAACGATTCATGGCGATTCCCCAGAGGAGGATATGGCTTCCGGTGATATAAAGTTAGATATTGAGTTTTAATATAACACGAAGAGAAAAAGATAACGGGCTGTTTTACTCATGGAGAGAAACAGCCCGTTATGTGTTAGGAGCTTTCCGCAAAGGAAAATCCTATTCTTTGCTGCGAATTATTCAGCCGGGTGGATAGCCTCTGTAGGACATGCGTCAGCGCAAGTTCCACAATCTGTACACATTTCAGGGTTGATGCTGTATTTATCACCTTCTGAAATTGCTCCTACCGGACACTCATCAATACAAGTTCCGCATGCAATACAATCATCGCTAATTACGTAAGCCATTTTTTTAAACGTTTAAATTGATAACTATTAGTAGGTGCAAAAATATAGCTTTCTTTCTATTTAAAAAATATCTACTGGCTTATTTTCTTCAAAAATCTTCTTTTTTGCAATATCTTTGTCGGGTTTTCGTTATTAAACAAAATAGGTTGAGATTTGAGACGATTATTACTTATATTATATGTGGTAAGCTTGGCTACCATGGGAGCCATGGCTCAAAAGGAAAGGGTGAGGAATCAGCCGTACGCTGATTTGAAATGGCTTCATCTGGGGTTTCATGTGGGTATTCACTCGCAGGATTTGTTATTGACCCATACCGGTGTCATGACCAATGGAGAGACTTGGTTCGCGGAGATTCCTTCTTACTCACCCGGCTTTAGTGTCGGGGTGATCGGAGATATGTATATGAATCCTTATTTCAATTTACGTTTCACGCCTTCTATCCATTTCGGAGATAAGAAATTTAAGTTTCGGGAACAGGCTACGGGAGAGGAATTCATCACGAACGTTCGTTCCAGTTATCTGAATTTCCCCTTAGACGTTAAATATACGGCTTTACGCTTGAATAATTACCGTCCTTATTTGATCGGCGGTATCTATGGCTCCGTGGATATAGGCCGTAAGAAAGGTAATCCGATTCTATTGAAAAGCACGGACTTCGGATTTGAGTTTGGCTTGGGATGTGATATCTATCTACCCTACTTTAAGTTATGCCCAGAGTTGAAATTCTGTTTCGGATTGGTTAACCTATTGGAGAAAGATCGTCCGGACTTGGTAGATCAAGCAAATATCAAATATACGGATGCCTTATCGAAAGCTACATCCCGTATGGTGATCCTGACATTTAATTTCGAATAAATAACTCGATATAGATATAAGCGGCCGGAATAGCCATCATTACGCTATCGAAGCGATCCAGCATGCCTCCGTGTCCGGGTAATACATGCCCGGAATCTTTCACGCCTAACGTACGTTTCATCAAAGATTCTATCAAGTCGCCCCAAGTCCCGAATACTACGATCGTGCCGGCTAATCCAAGCCATGTGTACCAGTTTGTGGCCGGCATGAACCAAGCGAATATTTGGGAGGTTATTAATACGAATGCCAACCCTCCGTAAAAACCTTCCCATGACTTCTTGGGAGAGATACGTTCGAACAATCTTCTTTTTCCAAGCATAGATCCCACTAGATAAGCTCCCGTATCATTTACCCATACGAAAACGAAAATAGCCAAGGCAAAATAGGGGATATGTACGATCTCGCCCGGCGTATTAGGTACCGATGTAATAAAGTTTAGCAGAGAGAAAGAGCCTGCGCAATAGATTTGACCGAATAAGGTCAATGCCCAGTTATTGATTGGATTACTGGCTTTATCGTAAAGCTCGGTGATCATGGTATACATTAAGAATAAAAGATAGGGGAGAAATATATTGCCTCCAACCAAGCCATTGGCGTAACCGAATGTGGCGGCGAAGAGGTAGGCTCCCCCCAAGGAGCTGACAAATCGTTTGATGGCGGCATTCTCATAATGTTTAACCAATCCGTAGAACTCCCATAGAGAAAGTCCGGTAATGAGTCCAAATACCGCAAGAAAATAATAGGAGTGGAAATAGATCGCACCGACTAATACTGCGACGAAAATGATGCCAGTCAATGCACGTGTAATCAGATTTTTCAAAACAATAGTGTTTTTGCTTGTTTGTAATTTTGGCTGCAAATATAACTAATAAATTGATAATACAGCAATAAGGAAGGCTGGATAGTAACTTTTGATCAAAGATACGCTCCAGCCTTCCTCGTTATGAATGTCTTGACTTTGGTCAAGCTATTTTCCCCGTCTTGTTTTCTTCGGTAGGAGTATCGGTTACGTTTCCTGTTGTAGCACTCGCTTCCGCCTCCTTATCCGCATTCTCCTTGTTCTTTCCGTTAGCCTTTTCCTGCAACTCCAGAATCTCTTGGGAACGGGAGATCCAGGCTCGTTTTCCGAAGATATGCTCTACATCTTCCGAGTAGATTACCTCACGATCCAATAATACCTGCGCAAGTTTACTATGTCCTTCCTTATTCTCGGATAATATCCGTTTTGCCCTGTCGTATTGCTCATTGATGATCTTCTGTACTTCCGTATCGATCAATTTCGCGGTCTCCTCACTATAAGGCTTGGTGAATCCCCAATCCTGTCCGGTGGAGTCGTAATAGTTCAAGTTTGGAAGTTTATCGCTCATACCGAAGTAAACGACCATCGCATATGCTTGTTTCGTGACACGTTCCAAATCGTTGGATGCGCCTGTGGATATTTTTCCCAAGACTAATTCCTCTGCAGCACGTCCTCCTAAGGTAGCGCACATCTCATCCTGCAATTGCTCGCGGGTGGTGATCTGTCTCTCTTCCGGCAAATACCATGCCGCACCTAATGCCTTACCACGGGGAACGATTGTTACCTTAACCAGCGGATTGGCATGTTCCAACAACCAACTTAATGTAGCGTGACCGGCCTCATGGTTCGCGATACATTTACGTTCTTCCTCCGTCGTGATCTTCGAGCGTTTTTCAAGACCACCGACAATGCGGTCTACCGCATTCATGAAGTCTTCTTTCTGTACGAATTTCTTTCCGTTACGGGCGGCGATCAAAGCGGCCTCATTACAAACATTAGCGATATCAGCACCCGAGAAGCCCGGAGTCTGCCTTGCTAGGAACTCAGCGTCTACGCTTTCATCTATCTTGATCGGACGCAAATGCACCCCGAATATCTCTTTACGTTCATTCAAATCCGGTAATTCAACATGGATTTGTCGGTCAAAACGTCCGGCACGCAACAACGCTTTATCCAAAATGTCCGCACGGTTTGTAGCGGCTAAGATAATAACACCACTGTTAGAGCCGAAACCATCCATTTCGGTCAACAGCTGGTTCAACGTGTTCTCACGCTCATCGTTGCTATTCATATTCGCGTTCTTCCCACGGGCACGGCCTACCGCATCGATCTCATCAATAAAGACGATGCAAGGAGATTTTTCTTTCGCTTGGCGGAATAAGTCACGCACACGGGAGGCGCCTACACCGACAAACATCTCCACGAAATCAGAACCAGACAAGGAGAAAAACGGCACATTAGCCTCTCCGGCAACAGCCTTCGCCAATAATGTCTTACCGGTTCCCGGAGGGCCTACCAATAATGCACCTTTGGGTATCTTACCTCCTAATTCGGTATATTTTTCCGGATTCTTTAAGAAAGAGACGATTTCCTCTACCTCTTGTTTCGCTTCCGCCAATCCGGCGACATCCTTGAATGTCACTTTACGGTCGTTATCTTTATCAAAAAGCTGGGCTTTTGCCTTACCAACGCTGAACACGCCACCCGGACCTGCGCCGGTACCACCGGACATACGTCTCATCAAGAACATCCATACACCGATCAATAAGATAATCGGGCCGAATGAAACCAAGAAATTCCAGATAGCGTCATCGCCTTCCTCGAACCGGACTTGTGTATCGATATGACTATCGGCTACCGCTTTGTCATAGAAATCGGAAAACTTGTCGGCCGACGGGATCTTTACGTATACTTTCGGAGAAACCCCGATTTTAGAAACGTCCATATTCCCAAAGACCTGTTCAGTCTTTCCATTTTTCACTGTAGCCTCCACCAAGTTCTTCTTGTTGTAGACTGTCATTTTATCGAATACGTTTTCCTGCGCTAGTTTCTGGAACTCTGTCCAGCCTAGCTCTTTCGTTCCCGAAGAATCATTTGTCATGTATAGGGCAACAAGCATGATGAAGATCAACCCGTACATCCAATACAAATTAAAGCGGAACATCTTAGGTTTCCCGCTCTTCGGTGTTTTATTAAACATGTCGTTTTTATTTTCCATAAGAGATTATCATCAAATATTTAGGCCGGCTTAATCAATGTTAGGTACTTGTATAACCTTCGAGTCTGCCCAAAGGTTCTCCAAGTTATAAAATGCACGTTGTTCCGGCAAGAATATATGTACAAGAACCGTGCCATAATCCATGCCGATCCATTGAGCGCCCTGTGTACCGTCAATGGATAATGGTTTCTCGTTCGCGTTCTTGCGTGCGAAATCCCATACGGAATCAGATAACGCTGAAACTTGGGTAGGAGTGTTTCCCTCACAAATAACCATATATTGACAAATGGCACCAGAAGTCTGGCTTAAATCTACTGTTACAATATTTTTGCCTCTTTTTTCTTGAAGGCCTTCAACAATCGTTTTTACTAATTCTTTTGTTTGATCCATTTATTTCTATTGATATAATTTTCCAAGTCGCAAATATACTTCTTAATTCGTTACATACGTCTTTTTCTTTCATTAATATATGTGTAATACCTTGTTTGAGACTATCTCCTCGATCGTTATAAGCTTTTAAAAAAACACGTACGTCTTTTTGAGAAAACATGTACGTGTTTTATCCGAAAGACGTACGTGTTTTTTCTGGACATTTTTTTCGAAGGTTTATTTGCAAATTTTGAAAAAGTATATACCTTTGCATCCGCTAACAAGAGAGTTGGTGATTTGTTAAATATTGTTCTATGGTGTAATGGTAGCACAACAGATTCTGGTCCTGTTTGTCCTGGTTCGAATCCAGGTAGAACAACATAAAAAAGCCTCGTTATTCGATAAGAGTAGCGAGGCTTTTTGTTGTAGATATCATGTTTTTATTTGTAACGAAGCCATTTGGACATCTCCTTTATACTGGGTTTCTTACCATACATGAGAATGCCTACACGGTATATTTTGGCGGAAAACCAAGTGAAACCAATGGATGATATATACAAAAATCCAATGGAAAGTAGTATTTCCCACAAAGGCACCTCGAATGGCACCCGGACCATCATCACGATCGGAGAGGTAAATGGGATCATGGAGCACCAGAAGGCTAGAGGCCCGTCGGGATTTTCCATACTGTAGATTCCCGCATAAAGAGCGAATACCAAGAGGAGCGTTACCGGTAGCATGAATTGTTGCGTATCTTCTTGGCTGTCCACGGCGGAACCGATGGCGGCGAACAGTGAGGAATATAATAAGTACCCGCCTATAAAGTAAACGACAAACAAAATACCTATTTCGGCGAAATTAATCGTTCCCAGCATCTCTATCCATTCATTACTTGGTTGTTGGGCGCTCATCATGGTTATATCAGGAGCCGTATTAAGTGCCATCCCGGATTGTACCATCTCGTTATCGATACCTCCTCCTACTAAGAAAGAGCCTCCGGCAATCAGGATGAGTGTCATGATAGCCCATAAGAATACCTGTGTAAGTCCCACGAAACCTATTCCGATAATTTTTCCCATCATCAAGTCGAAAGGTTTGACGGACGAGATCATGATCTCGATGATCCGGTTCGTCTTTTCTTCCATAACCCCTTGCATGACCATTGCTCCATAGATCATGATGAACATATAGATAAGCATGGTGAAAATAACACCGGTTATGGAGGCTACTACGGATGAGGATTGCTTTTCGCTTCCGTCATCCCCCCATTTGATGGTCTGTATATTGAAATTGATTTTGCTTTCTTTTATGATTTCTTTCAAATTCGGGATATTGAACGTTGCCAGTTTGTCACTTTCAATCTGCTTCTTTAGTGTCATATTGACGAGTCGGCTCAATTCTCCCGGGATTTGTTTCTTGGAATATAAGGTAGCGGCTTTTGGATTTTCCAGTAAATCCTCCGTGATCGTAAGGAACGCGAATATTTCCTTATCAGGGATTTGTTTGTAGGTATCCATGCTCTGGTCACTATGGATGAAACGATAAGTCTCCGTATCCTCGAATAGCGGGGCGTATTTACCTGTGGAGTCGAGTATCGCTATGGTATGTACCTCGTCGCCTTTGATCGATGAAAGCCAAAGAGGGACGAATACGAGCGCGGCGAATAGAAACGGTGTGAGGAACGTGAGCAGGATAAATGACTTCTTACTGACCCTCCGGAGATATTCCCGTTTGATGATTAATCCAATTTTGCTCATGCCTTTGATGTGTTTGTACCGGAAACGGTGTTGATAAAAATGTCATTCATAGAAGGGATCTCCTCCGTGAAGGAAAGAATCTCATATTGGGACGCCAGCCGGGTAAGCCAATCGGAGTTACTGGTATTTTCTTCCTTGCGTATCCTTAACTCCTCAATACCTCCAGTCTCCTTGCGTACATTTAATATATAGGTATTACTCTTAAACCGTTCCCGTACCTCCTTGACATTGCCGGACAGGACGACCTCAGAGCGATTGATTAAAGCGATCTCGTCACAAATCTCCTCCACGGACGACATATTGTGGGTGGAGAAGATAATCGTATGTCCGGCCGCCTTCAATTCCAATATCTCTTGTTTAAGGCGATCGGCGTTGACCGGATCGAATCCGCTAAATGGCTCGTCAAAGATCAATAGCTCGGGTTCGTGTATCACGGTAATGATGAATTGTACTTTCTGCTGCATACCTTTCGACAGCTCTTCCAGTTTGCGATTCCACCAAGGCATGATGTCAAATTTCTCGAACCAACGGGTCAAACGACTGCGTGCCTCTGGGTAGGAGAGACCTTTCAATTGTGCCAGATAGATCGCCTGCTCCCCGACTTTCATCTTTTTATACAACCCTCTCTCTTCCGGCAAGTAACCGATCTGGTAGATGTCTTCGGGGCTGGACTCATGGCCGTTGAAGCGAACGATTCCGCTATCCGGTGCCGTAATCCGGTTGATGATCCGGATCAAGGTCGTCTTGCCCGCCGTTAGGCCCCAGTAATCCAAAGATTGTTCCTTGAGGAACTTGGATACTTACCTTGTTCAGCGCCAGATGCCCGGCGTACTGTTTTACCACGTTTTCTGTCTCAAGGAAATTCATAGATGTTTTTTATTACATTTTTAATACGATACGCTCACCCAGCTCTTTGCAGAGCACGTTCTTGATCTCGTTGAGGTGGGCGTTCTGTTTCATTAAATCAAAGATCAGCTCCATGTCTCCCTTGTTTTGAGCCTCCTTGATTTTCGCTTGGATATCCTTTATCTTATGGAGGATATAGGCATCTTTCATGGAATAGATTTCCCGGGGTACCAAGTAATCCAATTTATCTTCTTCTTGCTCCAGTTCCCTGAACTTCGTATGATATTTACTAAGCTGGTACTTATCGCTGATAAGGTTGGCGGCAAGCCGGCTGATGTTCGGGTCCGGATGGGCAAGGAAATAACGACTGGCCATAAAGCCCTCGTTCTGGCAATGTTCAGCAGCCTCGTCCAGCATTTGTTTGAAGGCTGGCGTATAAAACGTAAGGTCATCACGTTCCAGATCGAAACGGATATAATCGGCGACCCTCATGATGACATGCTCGTTGGTCTCCTCATCTACGTAGTCATAGAGGACACGTTCGCCATATCGTACGATATAGCGCAGAAGAGCCAACTCATAAGCCTCAAAAGGAGAACGTTTCGGTTGGACCTGTATGTTGGGAGCCGTCGGAACCTCGTAGGGAGGAGTAGGGGGCGGACCCGCTTCCTCTTCCGGAATATAGTCCTCGGGCAGTGGAGGCGGAATATTTTCCGGAGGAAGGGTATTCGCCTCTTCCGGTGTATACGGTTGGTAGCCGGGGAAATCCGGATACTCCGGAATCGTATTGACGGGAGATTGAACGGGCGGTGTATTCCTTACGGATTTAGCCGCTTGGTTCTCTTCCTTGTTGAGACGGATCTTATTGACCTCGTTGAGTAAGACTTGCTCGTCTATCTCCATGGTCGTACTACATTCCCGGATATACACGGAGCGAGCGATATTATCAGGTATGATCGCTACCGTACGGATAATATCCGAGATCAGGGCGGAACGTTTGATCGGATCACCCCCCGCTTCCGCCAATAACAACTTCGTCTTGAAACGGATGAAATCCGTCTCGTTCTGGCTGATAAACTCTGCGAACTCGCTCGCGCTATGGCTACGGGCAAACGAGTCCGGATCTTCTCCCGCCGGAAGAAGTACGACCTTAACGTTCATCCCTTCTTCCAATAACATATCGATACCCCGGAGAGCCGCTTTGATTCCGGCGGCGTCTCCATCGTATAATACCGTGATATTATTCGTGAAACGATGTATGAGCCGGATTTGCCCTTGCGTGAGCGCCGTACCCGAGGAGGCAACCACGTTCTCTACGCCCACTTGGTGCATACCGATTACGTCCATATATCCTTCCACCAAGAAACAGCGATCCTGTTTCATGATTGCTTGCTTGGCGAAATAGATGCCGTAAAGCTCGTTGCTTTTATGATAAATCTCGCTTTCGGGAGAGTTTACGTACTTCGCGGTCTTCTCGTCCTTTTTCAATACACGTCCGCCGAATGCCACGACCTTTCCGCTTAGCGTATGGACGGGAAAGATGACACGTCCCCGAAAACGATCGTTCACGTTTCCGTTATCATAAGCGATAACTAAACCGGTTTTCTCGAGGAATTCCTTTTTATAACCTGCTTTTATAGCGGTTTTGTATAAAGCATCCCGCTGGTCCAAGCTATACCCGAGCTGGAATTTACGGATGATATCTTCCCGCAATCCTCGCTCGGCAAAGTAACGCATACCTACGCTTTTCCCTTCAACATGCTCATGTAATAAAGTAGAAAAGTATTGTCCCGCCCAACTATTGACGATAAGCATACTTTCCCGGTCGCTACGGATTTGTTTCTCTTTCTCGGTAAGTTCCCGTTCCTGTATCTCTATATTGTATTTTTTCGCCAGAAAGCGTAAAGCGTCGAAATAGCTGAGTTGCTCATGCTTCATGATGAAGTGAACGGCGGTTCCACCTTCTCCGCAAGCGAAACACTTACAGATATTCTTTGAGGGGGATACGTAAAAAGACGGTGATTTGTCCGAATGAAATGGGCATAATCCTACATAGTTGATCCCTCGTTTCCGAAGAGTCACGAATTCAGAGACAACATCCACGATGTTCGCCGCGTCCAATATCCGGTCTATGGTAGGTTGATCGATCATTTTAAATTACTCCTTTTTTAGCGAACACAAATGTAGTGAAAAATAACCAAACACAAACAAGGCTTGATGTTTGCTTGTGTTTGGTTATTTTTTGCTATATTTGCGGCGTGAAACGAATGCTATTCGCCAAGTAGCCTATTTGCCAAAATAGCTCAAAGGCTATAAAAATGCCTTCTCGGTATTAAATATAGGGTCTTTTGAGCGTAAAACAAGTTGGCTTCGATGGCAACAAAAGGTCTTGAAAAGAGAGTATACGCTTTCCAACTTACAAGAGTCTATTGTATAACTGATTGGATATTAAGAAAATACACATCCTTTCAGGACTAGAAGAATTATCCCATTATCCAATGGAACATCCTTTGACAGACAATTGGTTCGTATTGCGAGACCTGACCCGTCCCAATGCTAAATGCCCGGCCTATAGGTTGCTAGAGGAAAAGGGCATTGAGATTTTCACTCCTATGTGTTGGCGGTTGGTCGAGAGGAAGGGTAAGCGGATTCGTGAGGAGGTTCCTCTTCTGCACGATTTACTTTTTGCCCATACGACCCATGCGTGTATGGATCCAATCGTAGAAGAGATCAGTACCCTCCAATATCGTTATTTGCGTGGTGGCTACCGTAAGCCGATGACGGTAGGCCATGCGGAGATGAACCGTTTTATCCGTGCTGTCCATTCCGATGATTCCCCACGTTATTTCTTGGTGGAAGAATTAACTCCAGCGATGTACGGTCGCATGATCC
>ERZ857745.4333-NODE-4333-length-12504-cov-2.945297_pt1 | contig 12504 bp, 7 predicted proteins | sample MGYA00519699_ERZ857745 | MGnify/ENA primary metagenome ERZ857745 (study PRJEB31778, sample SAMEA3449357) | human gut metagenome | biome: human gut; feature: human-associated habitat; material: faeces | place: United Kingdom | collected 2010/2012 ...
AGAAAATGATTGGACTTTCTTTCGCCGCTCCGGCGGCGAAACTCTACGAGGTTTTGGGGATAAGCTGACCCCATGAGCCTGTGCAGTATGCACAGACCCATGGGGTCATTTTTATGCCTTATGCCTTATGCCTTCACGCGGCAGACGAGCGCGCCGTCCTCGGCGTCCACGACGAGCGTGGCGCCGGCGTGCAGGTCGCCGGAGAGGATGGTGCGGGCAATGAGCGTCTCGGCGTGGCTCTGCAGGTAGCGCTTGAGCGGACGCGCACCGTAGACCGGGTCATACCCGTTTTCGATGACGAGCGCCTTGGCGGCGTCGGTCATCTCAAGGTTCAGCGTGCGGTCAGCCAGGCGGCTGCGCAGAGCGGCGATGAGGTTGTCGATGATGTGCGACAGGTTGTCGCGCGTGAGCGGACGGAACATGAGGATCTCGTCCAGACGGTTGAGGAACTCCGGCCGGAAGGCGCGGCGCAGCTCCGCCTGCACGTGCTCGCGGGCGTCCGCGGTGATCTCACCGTCCGGGCCGATGCCGTCGAGCAGGTACTGGCTGCCGAGGTTCGACGTGAGGATAATGATCGTGTTCTTGAAGTTGACAACACGGCCTTTGTTATCCGTCAACCGTCCATCATCCAAGACTTGCAACAAGATGTTGAATACATCCGGATGCGCCTTTTCGATCTCATCGAACAAGACAACCGAGTAAGGTTTCCGGCGAATCGCCTCCGTCAACTGTCCACCCTCATCGTAGCCCACATATCCCGGAGGCGCACCGATCAAACGAGTCGCGCTGAATTTCTCTTGATACTCACTCATGTCGATACGGGTCATCATATTCTCATCATCGAACAGATACTCGGCCAACGCCTTGGCCAACTCCGTCTTACCCACACCGGTAGTACCGAGGAAGATGAAAGAACCGATCGGTCGTTTCGGATCCTGCAAGCCGGCACGACTACGACGAACCGCATCGGCGATAGCGTTGATCGCCTCTTCCTGACCGATCACACGGGTATGAAGCTCGGACTCCAGACGTAATAACTTATCTTTCTCGCTCTGCATCATCTTGCTGACCGGAATTCCAGTCCAACGGGATACCACATCGGCGATATCGTCGCTATCCACTTCCTCCTTGATCATAGCCGCGGCACCTTGCATCGTCTTCAACTTAGCCTGTACCTCCCTGATCTCCTCTTCCTTTTGCTTGATCTTACCGTAACGGATCTCAGCGACCTTGCCGTAATCACCCTCACGCTCCGCCTTATCAGCCTCAAACTTCAGGTTCTCAATATCGATCTTATTTTGCTGGATCTTATTGATCTGCTCCTTCTCGCTTTGCCACTGAGCCTTTTGCTTGGTCTCCTCCTCCTTCAAGTCGGCGATCTCCTTGTTCAGTTGCTCTAATTTAGACTTGTCGTTCTCACGCTTGATCGCCTCACGCTCGATCTCCAACTGTTTGATACGGCGGGAAACCTCATCCAACGACTCCGGTACGGAATCGATCTGCAAACGCAGACGGGCGGCGGCCTCATCCATCAAATCGATCGCCTTATCCGGCAAGAAACGATCCGTGATATAACGGGTAGACAACTGTACGGCGGAGATAATGGCATCATCCTTGATACGTACTTTATGGTGATTCTCATATTTTTCCTTCAAACCACGAAGGATGGAGATCGTATCCAACTCACTCGGCTCGTCTACGATAACGGTCTGGAACCGACGCTCAAGCGCCTTATCCTTCTCAAAATACTTCTGATACTCATCCAACGTCGTGGCACCGATCGAACGTAGCTCACCACGAGCCAAGGCCGGTTTCAAGATGTTAGCGGCATCCATGGCGCCTTCGCCTTTACCGGCTCCTACCAAGGTATGGATCTCATCGATAAAGAGGATGATCTCGCCCTCGGATTTCGTAACCTCGTTCACCACCGCTTTCAAACGTTCCTCGAACTCGCCTTTATATTTAGCTCCGGCGATCAACGCGCCCATATCCAACGAGAAGATCTGTTTAGACTTCAAGTTCTCGGGAACGTCACCCCGAACGATACGATGGGCCAACCCCTCAGCGATAGCAGTCTTACCTACACCCGGCTCACCGATCAAGATCGGATTGTTCTTCGTACGGCGGCTCAATATCTGCAAGACACGGCGGATCTCCTCGTCACGTCCGATCACGGGGTCTAGCTTACCGCTACGGGCACGCTCGTTCAAATTGATGGCGTATTTTCCTAAGGCATCGTAAGTCTCCTCGGCGGATTGGCTTGTCACCTTATTTCCTTTACGCAATTCCTCGATCGCTTGACGTAACTCTTTCTCTGTCACGCCGGCGTCTTTCAATATCTGTGAAGCGGTGCTCTTTTCCGTAAACAACGCCAAGATGATCGGCTCCAACGATACATATTGATCCCCCATTTTAGAGGAATAATCGATCGCCTTCTGTAAGACAGCGTTCGACTCGCTAGAGAGATAGGGTTCGCCTCCCGAAACCTTAGGATAAGATTCGATTTGGCGATCCAGTACCATATTCAGGTTTTGAGCGTTTACCCCTAATTTCTGAAAGATAAAATTAGTAACACTCTCACCCGTCATAATGACAGCTTTCAACAAGTGAACAGGTTCGATAACCTGTTGGTTATTTTTAGTAACCAACTGTACGGCTTGTTGAACAGCCTCCTGCGCCTTGATTGTAAAATTGTTTAAATTCATGTATTTAAGCTCCTTTCTTATATTCTTTTCTAATTTTATTTTACACTTATATCCTTACAAAAGAAATACCAAAACGAAAATATGACATTTTGTCTTAATATTATAAAACAGAATAGAGAACTCCCCGTCAAACCGTCCATTTCGGATGTCATTCGGACGTATCTTTTCAGAAAGAACAAAAGAGAGAGAAAAAAGTTTTGATAGTAAACACACAGTATCTAGGTAAAAACAGTCAATGTTCTCAAAAAAACACGTACGAGTTTTTCCGGAAACACGTACATGTTTTTTTCGAGTGGTTATATCCTATAAATCCAACAATTTACGGATAGTCATTATAATACTTCCACGTATTCTCCCGTTTCCTGTTTCTCTTCTTGTCACGGGCACTTTTCCAGAAAATAGTCTCTAGTAAATCCTCTGCGTCGAAATAGACTCTTATGGTAGCGAGTACCCCTCCCCTTCGCTGGCCATCCTTCACGACATCCGAGTATATATTAGTCAGTTTTACGTTGGCAGCCATAGGAACCTTACCTACCTTAAACTCTTTCCAATCCTGATTCTTAGGGAGCCTAATCGTGTGCGCTTGCTTCTGTATGGCCAATGAACGGGAAGGTGACTTAAAATTCAGCAACATGAATAGGACTGGGGTAATCGAATCATAATTAGTCAACCTACGTAAAGTATCTAACTGTACATATTCCGAGAAGTCTTTCGTAATCGGCAACTCACTTGGCGAGGATAACATATGGGTTCCCGGTTGATCGGGTCGTAGAAAAGTTCCGCTTTCTATCGCCTTCTGAAACTCAGGATTCAAACGTATCTCCTCCTTGCCGGATAAAAATTCTTGCAGGCGCAAAGAATCCTGTTCCGTCCACTGCGCATGGGCCATCATAGGTAGGATGGATACTATCAAAAGGAATATAGGTCGCATCTTCACGTCTCTCATCTTCATAATCCTCATTACATTTTTATCACCAAGACTCATTCCTCTATCGAAACCCCCATTCGAGTCGAGATACTTTAAGATTTATTGGGATGCTTATACCCTATTTGAATCTTAATATGGATTATCTTTATGCGATCAATCCAAATCCAATATAGATATGTTGATATTATTATCTCCGGCTAAGACAATGACCGGGACATCCAAGATAAAAGCGCCGCAAGGCACGACTCCACGTTTCCAGCAAGAGGCGAACGAGATCGCCCTGCATATGACCCAATTTCCCATTGACGAATTAAGTCGTATCCTCAAGCTCAGCCCGAAACTGGCGGCGGAATGTTACCGCAGATACCAAGATTTTCATGCGGAAGACAACCAGCCCTTGCAAGCGATACTCGCCTATACCGGTGTCGTATTCAAGAATATCAGCCCGAAAGACTTCACGGAGGAGGATTTTCTTTTCTCGCAAGAACATATGCGTTTCGTATCGGGATGCTACGGGTTACTTCGCCCATTAGACCTTATCAAGCCTTACCGGATGGAGTTCGACGTAAAAATCCCGGAACTAGGCGACGGGAATATGTACGCCTTCTGGAAGGACAGGCAAACAAATATATTAATCCATGACGTCCGACAGGGAGACGGAATCCTACTGAATCTAGCCAGCTTGGATATCCAACCCTCTTTCCAGTGGAAGGAGGTGGAGCGATCCGTCCGGATCATCACGCCCGAGTTCAAGATCTGGAAGAACGGCAAAGCGGAGACGATCGTGATCTATGCCAAGATGTGCAGGGGACAAATGAGCCGCTATCTCATAAAGAACCGGATTTCTGACCCGGAGGCATTAAAAGCATTCACATGGGAAGGCTTTTCCTATAAAGAATCCATGTCCGAGGGGGATAATTGGGTATTTCTACAAGAATAATTCTAGGCTTATCCAATAAAATCAGATGATCTACGTTTTATAAAAACAATTCGTAAAAATCATAAAAAGGTTTATCCTTCTTTAATTTAGCGGTGATATGAAAAGAACCTTTACATATTTATTTTTATTACTACTTGTTCTATTGGTTTGCGGAAAGCAAGCCTATAACCTGTTAATCTCGAATGAATCGATCCGGAGCAACCCTACCGGAGCCTTGTCTGACATCGCGGATGAGGTAATCGCCATTCCATTACAGGACTCAGGGACGCATTCGATCAAGGAGGCCAAGTATATCCGTCAAGAGGGAGACAACCTATTCCTTATCAGCAATGAGACGCTTTACCGTTTCAATCGCAAGGGAGAATTTATCTGTCGCATCACCCATCCGGATGACATACGGGTAGCGGGGTATGTAGTGAACCCGGCCAACCAGCAGCTGATCGTACTTGGAAACACGGACGATATTTTCTATTACTCATTCAATGGTGATCTCCTTACCCGTAAGAAACTGAAATGCGACCTTCCGGAGAATAGGCATATGCTATCCATATCCATGCACAATAACCGGATATTTACCACCGAGGAATGTGTTCATGGGGATACAGCAGGGCAAACCGCTACGATTGAGAAACAGATCGTTGAATACGATTCCTCTTTCCATAAATTACAATCTCATACGATCCGTCCGGTCGATCTGGAACGTTCCGCATGCCCGATCGGTTGTCTCGCCCCGGAAATAGCCGTGGAGCCCGGAAGCGGAACGGTTTATGCCTACGCCCCCTCCTATCAACCCGGGAACTTATTACGGGACACTTTATATATTAAGCAAAAGCGGCAAAGCCAAGCCTTGGAGAACCTTGCCGGAAAGAATACACTCCCTTTGCTACCGATCCGCATGGGTAGCCGTTTCTGGGTATCTACTTACTATAACGCAGAGGATGAGTCCAGAAATTACACCTTCTGTTATGATACGGAGAAGGAAGAATACTGGCAGGTAAAAGAAGGATTAAAAGATAATTTTTATCAAACCGGTAATGTGCGACGAATGGACCCTATCGATCCCTATTGCCATTCCTATTGTTTCAGCAAATCCGGAGAGGATCTGCGAAATACTTTCCCCGCACAGGCCCAAGGGGAAAGCCTCGTGTTATTTATAGTGAAATTGAAAGGGTAAATCCAGTTAATATTTCAATAGAGAGCAGACTGATGGGTACAAAATAATATGTATCTTCGTACCATTCTAAAAAAGCATTAAGTACATGAAAAAACTTTTAACCTGCATTGCCATGGGCTTTGCGACTACCAGCTACGCTGTAACCCCTTTGTGGATGCGTGATGTACAAATTTCTCCTGATGGAACAGAGATAGCGTTTTGTTACAAAGGAGATATCTATAAAGTACCGGCCAAAGGAGGAACAGCGACACAACTTACCACCCAAGCATCGTATGAATGCACGCCAATCTGGTCTCCGGACGGAAAACAAATCGCTTTCGCCAGCGATCGTAACGGCAATTTCGATTTATTCGTAATGCCCTCCAACGGTGGAACGGCACAGTGCCTCACCACTCATTCCGCCTCCGAGATTCCATCGGCCTTTACTCCCGACGGCAAATACGTACTCTTCTCCGCATCCATACAAGATCCAGCACAGAGCGCCTTATTCCCGACCTCGGCCATGACAGAACTCTATAAAGTGCCGGTTGGTGGCGGACGCACGGAGCAAGTATTGGGAACACCCGCCGAGATGGTTTGCTTCGATAAATCCGGAAGGACATTCTTATACCAAGATCGTAAGGGCTTCGAAGATGAATGGCGTAAACATCATACCTCATCCGTTACCCGGGATATATGGATGTACGATACGCAAACAGGAAAACATACCAATTTGACCGACCATGCGGGAGAAGACCGCAACGCCGTATTTACCCCGGATGGACAGACGGTTTACTTTCTGAGCGAACGCAACGGAGGGTCTTTCAATGTATATTCATTCCCTCTCAACACCCCACAATCTATAACGGCGGTCACTAAGTTCAAGACACATCCCGTACGTTTCCTCTCTACAGGTAGCGACCAGACATTGTGCTACACATACGATGGAGAGATCTATACACAACGTCCGGGAAGCAATCCGCAGAAAGTACGGATCGACTTGATACGTGACGATCAAGAGCAAATCACCGATCTGAATTCCAGCAAAGGAGCTACCTCTGCTACCGTATCCCCCGATGGCAAGCAGATCGCCTTAACCCTAAGAGGAGAGGTATTCGTCACCTCGGCCGATTACAACACGACCAAACAAATCACCCATACCCCGGCCGCCGAAACAGGCGTATGCTTCTCGCCGGATAACCGTACCTTGGCTTATGCCAGCGAGCGTGGTGGTAATTGGCAACTTTACTTGGCTAAGATCGCACGTAAGGAAGAAGCCAATTTCCCGAACGCAACGATTATCGAAGAGGAAGTTCTCTTACCTTCTAAGACCGTAGAGCGTAATTATCCTCAATTCTCACCGGATGGTAAGGAACTCGCTTTCATAGAAGATCGTATGCGGTTGATGGTAGTCAACCTTGAGACGAAAAAAATACGCCAAGTCACGGATGGCTCCACATGGTATAGCACAGCCGGCGGTTTCGATTACTCATGGTCGCCGGACGGTAAATGGTTCACGCTCCGGTTTATCGGAAACAAACACGATCCTTATTCGGATATCGGCTTGGTTAGCGCACAAGGCGGAGAGATCACCAACCTGACCAATAGCGGTTACACCAGCACCTCCCCGCAATGGGTACTGGATGGAAACGCCATCTTATTCACCACCGAGCGTTACGGAATGCGTGCGCATGCCTCATGGGGCTCCTTGAATGATGCCATGCTGGTATTCATGAATCAAGACGCTTATGATAAATTCCGCTTGAGTAAAGAGGATTATGAGTTGCAAAAGGAACTGGAAAAGGAGCAGAAAGAGGTAACCGGGGACAAAACCGACGACAAGAAAAAAGAAGATAAAGCCGATGAAAAGAAAGACGAAAAGCCCAAGGATATCGTAGTGGAACTGAAAGGCATCCAAGATCGTATCCTACGTCTTACTCCTAATTCCTCCGAAATGGGTAGCGCCGTCATCTCGAAGAATGGCGAGACTTTATATTATTTCTCGGCTTTCGAAGATAAATACGACCTGTGGAAAATGGACTTGCGCAAGAAAGAGACCAAGCTACTCCACAAGATGAATACCGGATGGGCGAACATGGAAATGGATAAGGAAGGTAAGAACCTGTTCTTGCTGGGTAGCAACTCCATGCAAAAGATGGATATGGGATCGGAGAAACTAACGCCGATCAATTACCAAGCAAACTTGAAAATGGACTTGGCCGCCGAACGTGAGTATATGTTCGACCATGTCTATAAACAAGAGCAAAAACGGTTCTACAACGTGAATATGCACGGCGTAAATTGGGACGCTATGACCGCCGCCTACCGTAAATTCCTGCCACATATTAATAATAACTATGACTTCGCGGAGTTGCTAAGCGAATATCTGGGAGAACTCAACGTCTCTCACACCGGAGGACGCTTCCGTCCGCGAACAAGCGGCAATGTTACCGCCAACCTAGGCCTACTTTTCGATTGGAACCATAGCGGCAAAGGTCTATTGATCGCCGAGGTAGTGGAAAAAGGCCCGTTCGATCACGCACGTTCCAAAGTGAAAGCCGGTACCATCATGGAGAAAATAGACGGACAGGAAATAACCCCGGATATGGATTACTCCAAGCTATTAAACAATAAGGCCAAAAAGAAGACCTTAGTTTCCCTCTACGATCCACAAACCAAGGAACGCTGGGAAGAGGTAGTCTTGCCTATCAGTAACGGTGAGTTAAATAACTTGCTTTATACCCGCTGGGTGAAACAACGTGCCGCCGACGTGGATAAATGGTCGAACGGACGATTGGGATACGTCCATATCCAATCCATGGGAGATCCTAGTTTCCGCTCTGTCTACTCCGATATCCTAGGTAAATATAACGACCGGGAGGGAATCGTCATTGACACCCGCTTTAATGGTGGTGGGCGCTTGCACGAGGATATCGAGATCTTGTTCAGCGGAGAGAAATACCTCACCCAAGTGACACGTGGCCGAGAGGCTTGCGATATGCCTAGCCGCCGCTGGAATAAACCTTCCATCATGTTGCAATGCGAGGCTAATTATAGTAACGCACATGGAACCCCGTGGGTTTATAAGCACCAACAGATCGGACGTCTGGTAGGTATGCCCGTACCGGGAACAATGACTACCGTCTCTTGGGAAACCCTGCAAGATCCGACGCTGATATTCGGCACACCTATTACCGGTTATCGCCTGTCGGACGGTAGTTACTTAGAGAACACACAGCTGGAACCGGATGTTAAAGTCGCTAATTCTCCGGAAACTGTTGTCAAAGGGGAAGATACGCAATTGAGAACAGCGGTACAAGAATTACTGAAAGAGATCGATAAAAAGTAGTTTAAAACGAGACTACTCTCATCGCTTGTCGGGAGTAGTCTCGTTTTATTATGTAACCTTCTATTAAAAAACAGGCGATATTCACTCTGCCTAAGTCGTGATATGCTTATAAGGAGAATGACTAAAATCCAAGAAACACATCTCATAGCAAATGGTCAGCCACACCACAATGCAAGGCCAAGCTTTTATCACATACGGACGGATCAGTCCATTCCGGACAATAGATGGAACCAGCTCTGTAGTGGATAAGCCAACAATCACCAAGGTAGCTATCCAAAGCCAATAAGTATATTTCTTATGGGGCGATACACTGCATATATACCAGATAGCGACTCCTATCATCGCTATGATATATCCACTCGCCTCGCTTCCCGTACTGAATAATACGACAAATAATAAAACATTAGCCAACAACATAAAGCGAAAAGCCGGATATTTATATTGAGAGATCCTTAAATATGGAATGCAGAATAAAATCAAGCCCGGTATGATAAGCCACATATCGCTATACTCCGCATTCCCGGATATCTTTCGAACCACTCCTAATAATGATATATTTTGTGGATCAGCGAACATATTCAACATATTTTTCACCTTCAATCGCTCAAACCAATCTATATACTGAGAGATCACATACTCAAACCCCGGTGTATAAAGCACCGGGATCACAAAGCAAACCAATCCCCAGAAAAGACAAGAGGCTAATAACCTCACTTTCTGCCTTGAGAAGAAAAAGAACGCCAATCCCACGATCGGATAGATCTTGATAAATGTTCCGAGCATAATAATGCCTGCCGCCCAGAAATCCTTTTTCTCCAGTATCAAGACAAACGATAATAAGATAAAGGCCGCTACTGATATATTGAATTGCTGTACTCCTTGAGCCGTCATCAACTCACAATACGAATACCAATAAATAATGATTTTTTGGGTACTCGACAATGGCAATCGGCTAATCGCATAAAACAATAGGGCGGTATTACCCGCTATCCATAAGATTATACCCAACCATTCCGGTAACAGGGCGAAAGGAGCTATGATAAGACTAAATAAGATTCCATAATGATTTGAATCATAATATTCCGGATAATGATCCCCATATAAGGTTAACCCCTCGATAGCATGCCAATAGACTCCTTCAAATATCTTATAATTATTATATTTTCCAATCAACAACTTGACAATAGCAAAAATAACACCGGTTAGCATCCATACCCCGAATACAGTCCGGGGCTCTCTCCATACCGGATGGGTGGCTAAAGTCTTTAATCTCATATCCAATTTCTTCCTTTCAATCAGTCCACAAAGATAAAAAACCTAATAAAACGAGCCTAATAAAAAAGAAAAGACTGTCTGGGTATATAACCCGGACAGCCTTTTCCTTTATGATACAGACTCTATTCTGAGTATTCCCTATTAATTAGCGAATGATTTCAAAGGAACACTTACTCCCATGTAAAGATTCATGGCGTTACCGCTTACCGGTAAGCATTGTGGAGTTACCTTTGTCAACATATAATCCGATCCAATAAAGAAATTGATCCAAGACGGTGAGAAATTCAAGGCGATACCATACGTCTTGAACTTACTATGGATAAATGAGTAGCTCAGCGTAGCCTCAAACCATTTCACCGGACGGTAATTACCGGACAATGTCAGTTCCGTATAGGCTTTCGGGGAATAAAGACGAGTGCTTGACAATAAGCCGATACCTAACTTGTTTTCCAGCAAACGGTACTCGCCACCGATATTGATTGTCGAACGAAGACGGGTAGTGCTTCCGGACTCACCCTCTTTCTTGAAATGAAGCAAGTTCTCGAAATCTTCCTTGATAGCGTCAAACTGATCGCCCATGCTCGGTATATCACCGTTATTCTCGCCGATAGCCAGATCAAAGCCGTTAAAGTCGAAAGTTCCATCCAACTTACCTACCGTGCTCCCTCCTTTGCTCCAACTGATAAAACCTAAATCAAGGACAGCGGCGGACAACATGATATTCTCGGTCAATTGGTACGTAGCACCCAAGTCCACTCCCATACCGAAACCGCTAAGACCCGGAGAATCGAAATCAAAGCTATTATAATAATCACGGCCTTGCTCGTCTACTTCCATTTCCGGGACCAAGCCTTTCATATTCGTCTGCAAGGTACCGGTAGAGGTAACTTTCCAGCTAGTCTCTCCCATCTCAGCATGCATCTGATCGATCGTAGCGTCCATAGAACCTACGCCCCATAACAATTTAACCTTACCTCCGACTGTCAACTTATCCGTGATAGGACGAGAATATCCTACACCTGTCTCCAAATAAGCCTCGGCGTACGCCCTGATATTACGAATATCATAGGTACTCTGAGATCCATTACCCTTTTTCATGAACTCGAACAATGTCTTCGGAGCACGAATATTCGCCAAGCCCTTGATAGAAACATCAACCGTCCAGAATCCCTTGCCGGCGTACCAGCCACCGGATAGAACCTGCGTGCCAAAATCCATATTTACCTGATTCTCATCCTTCAAGCCATTCAGGAAAGACTCGGTATTCACGGAGTTATCCATGAACGTAACGGTCTCACCATTCTTCGGATAAATAAAATTATCCACAGCTATTCCGTTCGTACCATACGAAGCGCCAACCGCACCTAATACCGGAATGGAGACATAGCCTCTCTCGGGACGATACGCCGGATTCATCGTCGTGCGTGCCGTAGAAGATTGCATGAAGTAAGAAGTTCGTATTTGCTGGGCGGATACCGACATTCCCACAGTGGTCAATAAACATAAAGCACACAGACCTCTCTTATACATATTATATATAGTATTCATCTTTCTTTTTCGTAATTTAAATGGTTAGTACTGGGATCAAATGGAGATACCACCTTCTTTCTTAAGTTTCAAGTTGAAGGTCGTTTTCTGGCCTTTCTTCAAAGCCTCGCCTTGATCTCTACCCGTTAAATGTAAATTTAGGTCTATATGACGTGCATCCTTCATTTTCGGCATATCCTCCTTCGTGATCTCGAAGATAACCTCTCCAGATTGTCCTTTTACCTCTTGTGCCGGGAATTGGATATCTACCGGTACATTGTTCTCATCCATGATCACCATCTCGATAGACATATCGAACGGCATCTCGTTCGTAACCTCTCCATAGATCCTCGCGCTTCCGTCCGAGAAAATATAGTCTACGAAATCCTCATCAAAAGCGTCCTCGATCCGCTCGACGGATACGGCGCTAAATTCCGGTGCCGGAGTCAACGGAAGCTCTACCGCATAACGTAACTCACTCAAGGCATCCGCAGGAGCGTTCGTCCATTGTTTGCTATCAGCGGACAAAGACAAATGTATTTTTTGAGGAACAATCTGTACGATTCCCGGTAACTTCTCGTTCTTGACAAACTTAAAAGCATCCGTCTTCGGATCAAGAGGGCCGAT
>ERZ857745.4336-NODE-4336-length-12497-cov-5.402829_pt1 | contig 12497 bp, 8 predicted proteins | sample MGYA00519699_ERZ857745 | MGnify/ENA primary metagenome ERZ857745 (study PRJEB31778, sample SAMEA3449357) | human gut metagenome | biome: human gut; feature: human-associated habitat; material: faeces | place: United Kingdom | collected 2010/2012 ...
ACCTCTCTTCTTTTGATTTTCTTTTTAAGTTGTATTTATCATATCATACAAGCTTCCTATTGAATAACGAATAATTTCTCTGTATAATATAAATAATTTTTATATTACTGAAACTTACTCAATTCTTATAGGCAATACCAAAGAAAAGGAGCTGTTCCTATGAATCTTGCTGAAATCGAAACCTTTCTCACCATCGTAAATACCAAGAGCATCACCCGTACAGCGGATCTTCTTTTTCTTTCCCAGCCTACGGTCAGCCACCGGCTCACTTCTCTGGAAAACGAGCTTGGTTTTCCCCTTGTGATCCGTCAAAAAGGTCACAAACAGGTGGAACTGACTGCCAAGGGAACGGATTTTATCATCCTTGCGGAACGCTGGATGTCCCTCTGGAAAGAAACCATGGAGCTGCAGCGCAACCAGGATTCCCTGCTTCTTACCATCGGATGTACCGACAGTCTGAATGTAGCGGTTTTTGCTCCGCTGTATGACCGGATCTTAAATGAGCAGACCAAGCTGGATCTGAACATCGAATCCCATCACTCCTCAGAGCTTTACGGGCTCCTCGGTGAACACAGCATTGATATCGGATTTGTTTACCACAAATTGCACTACAAGAACATCATAACAGAAAAAATCTTCGAAGAAAAGCTTTATCTGGTGCAGTCAGACCAGCCATCCATTCCGGCACCTTCCGTACATACCGATGAGCTCGATCCATCCCTGGAACTTTTCTTAAGCTGGGATGATAATTACCAGATCTGGCACGACCGATGGCTTTCTTCCGCATCCAGGCCTCACATTGCAGCTGATACCATCACACTTCTTGACCGCCTCTGGAAAAAGCCGGGAAACTGGATGGTTGCACCTCAGTCCGTGATCCTGGAGCTTTCCCACTACCGGCCGATTTTTATCAGCGAGCTGAAAAACACGCCGCCGAACCGTGTATGCTACAAAATCAAGCATAAATATCCGAAATCCACAAGCAAGCGTGCCGTGGAATTCTTTGAAAATGCTCTGGATGAATTTCTTTCAGAATCCACCCCGTCCTTCCCCATCGGTCAGGTATGGGAACGACAGAAATAAAAAAACGGCAAGCATAAGTCGGCTGGGAACCTTCTTAGCTTTACCGTTTCTTCTTATATATTATTTATACCAGGATTTTTCATCCACCGCTTTTCGCCACAAAAAGCGGTGGATATTTTTTATTTCATTATTTGTTTTTCAGTTCTTCCACTGCTTTTTTGATTCTTGCACATGCTTCCTGAAGATCCTCATAGCTGCATGCGTAGGAAATTCTTAAGTATCCCTCTCCCTCGGAACCGAATGCGGAACCAGGTACCAGAGCGATTTTTGCATTGTCAAGAAGGTACTCGGCAACTTCCATGGAAGTCATTCCAAGGCTCTTGATATTTACGAAGATGTAGAACGCACCATGTGGATTGTTGCAGCTGATTCCGTCGATCTCGTTCAGTGCTTTTACCACATAATCTTTTCTTCTCTGATACTCTTTTCTCATTGCCTCAACATCTTCTGCACAGTCGCTTAATGCGGTAAGTGCTGCTTCCTGTACGAAAGAAGATGCACAGGTAACGGTATACTGATGAACACGTACACAAGCCTGGATAATTCCAACCGGTGCACACATATATCCAAGTCTCCATCCTGTCATGGAGTAAGCTTTTGAGAAGCCTCCTAATGTGATGGTTCGCTCTTTCATTCCCGGAAGGGATGCGATGCTTACGTGCTCAGTTCCATCATATACAAGCTGGCTGTAGATCTCATCTGCAATCACAAGAAGATCATGTTTGATGGCGATCTCACTTAATTTCTCAAGTGTCTCTCTGGAGAATACACCACCGGTCGGGTTACTCGGGTTAACAACTACAATCATCTTTGTTTTGTCTGTGATCTTGGACTCCATCTCCTCAAAGTCGATCTGATAATCGTTCTCCTCTTTCAGGCTGTATGTTACAGGTACTGCACCAAGTGCTGACGGAACATGGATGTAATTCAGCCATACCGGGTTCGGGACAAGAATCTCATCGCCGGGATCCAGGAAAGCGTCCATGGATGCGAAAGTTGCCTCACCAACACCTACTGTTACAAGAACTTCAGATGCTTCATAATCTGTACCATGGTTCTCGTTCTCCCATTTTGCAATGGCTTCTCTCAGTTTCGGGATACCATAGTTGGATGTGTAAAATACATGTCCTGCTGCAAGGCTCTCATTTGCTGCTTTTTTGATCTTCTCCGGTGTATCAAAATCCGGACGTCCGATCTCCAGGTGAATGATCTTCTCTCCTGCCTGCTGCATTTTGTTTGCTTTTTCCATTACTGCACGGATACCGGAAAACGGAAGGCATTCCATTCTTTTCGCTGTCTTGTACTCCATATTCATTTCCTCCTGAACCCTTTTATTTTTCTGCGGATGTCCCGCTTTTTTACTCTGGAAATTCCGGACTGTATCTGTGCAGATAGGCAAATCGCCTGCACAGCTGCACATTCATGTCCATTTAGTATTTAAGCGTATAGCTGATGTTTCAACTATACGCTTAAATGGTATCATCGTAGTAATATTAAGTCAATTTAATAATTTGTATGTATAATATTAAGATTTTTTATATTTACTTACGCGTTATATTTTGTTTCGTCAAGCTCATTTTCTTTCTTGTTAACGATAACGTTGACTGTTGCATCACCGATTACGTTAAGCGGAAGAAGTGCCATCTCAACCGGACGGTTGATTGCTACAACAAGTGCATATGCGATCATACAAAGGTCAGATGTCCAGCCCATACCGGAAAGGATTGTTACGATCAGAGTTGTTCCGGCGATCGGGATAGCCGGGCAGCCCATTGCCGCACAGATGGAAAGAAATGCGACTGTGATCAGGTTTGCCGGTGTAATGTCAATTCCGGATGCTGTTGCGATAAATGTTACTGCAAACATATGCATAACAGTTGTACCGTTCATGTTGATGGTCATACCTGTAGGAAGAACGAAGCTTGTGATCTCCTGGGAGCATCCAAGTTCATCAAGGCATGTTCTGGTGTTCAGCGGAAGGCATGCTGCGGAAGAGTTTGTGGAGAATCCGAATACACCAACTTTTGCGATCTTCTTAAGGAATTTCATCGGTCTTAAGCCTGTTGTAAGGCCGATACCGATCGGGTAAATCGTTACTACAAGTACAAACAGTGTCAGCATTGCGCCTACGATGTAAGCTGCTGCCGGTGCCAGATACTCAGCTCCGTAGATTGCGAATGTACGGGAGATCAGGCAGAAGATTGCTACAGGACCAACTTTGTTGATCAGGAATGTCAGATACAGGTTGATGATGTCGCTTAAGTTCTCAAGTACGCTTTTCAGCGGTTTCATCTTGTCGCCAAGTGCGTTCATGCAAAGACCAAGAACGATAGCTACTACTACAACTGCAAGGATGCTGTTATTGCTGCTGAATGCGGTTCCGATATTGGACGGAACTGCTGTTACGATTGTTGCAAGCGGGTTGAACTGATCCAGTGTTGCAGCCTCTGTAACTGCCTCTGCCGGAAGTTTTACGTTGAAAAATCCAGCTGTTTTCATTGCGAATGCAACAATACCTGCGATAAGTGCGCCAACTACATAGAAGCAGAAGAATCCAAGTAATGTACGTCCTGCAATTCTTCCAAGCTTGGAGGAACTGGAGATACTGCACATTGCAAGGCTTAAGGATACCAGTACCAGCGGTACGATCGCCATCTGTAATCCTCTCATGAACAGCTGTCCGATGATGTAGAAGAGACCGATGGAATGAAATCCCTGATCTGCTGTGATATCCTGGAACAGAAGTGCATTGATCACGTTCCATGTCCCCTCTGACATCTGCTGTTTCAGAAGCATGAATCCAAGTCCTACGACCAGACCGCCGACCAGAGCGATCATCATGTTTCTTACTATGTTGTTCTGTTTTTTCTCTTTTGCCATAGTTTCCACCCTTTCCTTTCTTATCCTAAAAAAGTGCACTTTTCCATATAAAGAGAGCCGGACAAATCAACGCAGTAATCCCTTGTACTAAATCTCCTTTGATTTATCCGGCACTCTATCTCTCATGTGAATGTAATATACTTTATTTAGTTTTTATAAGTGTTTGATCTCAATACCCTCTTCTGTGAATTTTTCGCGGATCTTCTGTACAAAAGCGAGTGCTTTCGGTCCGTCTCCGTGTACACAGAGTGTGTCTCCCTTGATGTCAAGCTCTTTTCCGTTGATGGATGTTACTTTTCCTTCTTTGATCATCTTCACGCATCTTTCGATGGCAATGTTCTCATCTGTGATCATGGATCCCTCCATCTTTCTCGGTACAAGAGAAAGATCATCCATGTATGCACGGTCTGCAAAGATCTCGGATGCTGTACGGAGTCCCTTGCTCTCAGCGATATCACCGAGAACTGCTCCTGCACAGTAGTAAACGATCAGATCTTTGTCATACTCACAGATTGCCTCGCAGATTGCTGTGGAAATGTCCTCATCATACTGGCAGGCATTTCCCATTGCTCCATGAGGAGCGACATGCTGAAGCTTCATTCCATAGCTTTTTGTGAATGCAGCCAGTGCTCCGATCTGGTATCTGACGTAATTCTTAACTTCATCATGAGAGAGAACCATCTTTCTTCGTCCAAAGCCAAGAAGATCAGGATATCCAGGATGGGCTCCAACCATAACGCCACGTTCCTTTGCCATGCGGACTACCTTATCCATTACCATTGGATCGCCTGCATGCCAGCCACATGCTACATTTGCTGTTGTGACATATTTAATGATCTCTTCATCTCCGCCCAGCTTGTATGCGCCAAAGCTCTCACCCATGTCACTGTTTAAGTCAATACTGTACATGTTGCTACCTTCCTTTCTTTCTTTACTTGATAAAAGTATAACATGTTAAATAAGAATAATAAAATAGATTATTTTTTCAGAATATATTAATGTTTTCTATATTTCTTTTGTAATAGATTTTACATTTCTTTTATTCTTTTTAGAAAAAAATATTGACATCAGATAAAACATATGCTTAAATAGTCATATGAACATTCAATCATATATTCATATAAATTTCAAGGAGATTTCATATGGAAGAGAGCTTAAAAAAGAATTCCATGGAGTCCACGGATTCCTGTGGCTGCGGTTGCGGCCACGACCATCATGAGGAACATGAGCATGAGGAACATGCACATGAAGAACACCATCACCACGATGATGAGCATTGTGGATGTGGCTGCGAGGATCATGATCACGAGCATGAACATCATCACCATCATCACGACGATGACCACTGCGGCTGTGGTTGCGAGGATCATGATCACGACCACCACGAGCATGAACATCATCATCATGATCATGACCACGAACATCACGAGCATGAGCATCACCATCATCACGATGACGAACACTGCGGTTGCGGCTGCGGGGATCACGACCACAACCACGAGCATCACGAGCACTCCCACAGCACAGCATCCGCAAAACGTGTCTACATCCTGGAGAACCTGGGCTGTGCCCACTGTGCTTCCAAGATGGAGGAACAGATCCAGCATCTTGACGGCGTAGAAAGTGCAACCATCACTTTCGCCACCAAACAGCTTCGCTTAAACGCCGCTGACCCAGATGCTCTGCTTCCGCAGATCCGCAAGATCTGCACCTCCATTGAATCCGAAGTCAAAGTTGTTCCGAGAAACCCGAAGCCAGCCGCTTCTGCTGACGTAATAACCAAGATCTACCTTCTGGAGAACCTGGGCTGCGCCCACTGTGCTTCCAAAATGGAAGAACAGATTGCAGACCTCGACGGCATCTCCGAAGCCACCATCACTTTTGCTACCAAACAGCTTCGTGTAACCGCAAAGGATCCGGACCGCTACCTTGATCAGATCCGTAAGATCTGTACCTCCATTGAATCCGAGGTCAAGGTTGTTCCAAGAAGCAACAATTCCGGAGAAAAGACAAAAACTTATATTCTGGAAAACTTAGGCTGTGCTAACTGTGCTTCCAAAATGGAAAAACAGATTGCAGACCTCGACGGTATTTCCGAAGCTACCATCACTTTTGCAACAAAACAGCTCCGCGTCACCGCAAAGAACCCGGACCGCTACCTTGATCAGATCCGCAAGATCTGTACTTCCATTGAATCCGAAGTTGTAGTAAAAGAAAAAGATCCGAAGCCAAAATCACAGACAGCTACATCCGAAACTCACCCATCCAGCAAAAAGAAATCTTTTTCCAAAGAAAAGATCGACACGATCTGTATTATCATCGGCGCGATCCTCTTTGTTGCCGGTGAGATCATGGAACACAAAGGATTTGCAGATACTGCCACTCTTCCGTTATTTGTGATTGCATATCTGGCACTTGGCGGTGTGATCGTTGTAAAAGCAGCCAAAAACATCTCCCATGGACAGGTTTTCGATGAAAACTTCCTGATGAGTGTTGCAACCCTTGCTGCTTTTGCTATCAATGATTCTGCAGAGGCCGTAGGCGTTATGCTCTTCTACCGTATCGGTGAGCTTTTTGAGGAAAAAGCTGTTGAGCGAAGCCGTGGACAGATCATGGACGCTGTTGACCTCCGCCCGGAAGTTGTAAATCTTATTGTTGGCGATGACATTCAGGTAATCCCATCTGAGGAAGCTCAGGTTGGTGATGTTCTCCTGGTCCGCCCTGGCGACCGTATTCCTCTTGACGGCGTGATCCTCGAAGGAAGCAGCCGTATTGACACATCACCAATCACAGGTGAACCTGTACCAGTTGCTGTAAACGAGGGTGACGAGATCACTTCCGGATGTGTAAATACCTCCGGCCAGTTAAAGATCCGCGTGGAAAAACCTCTCGAAGAGTCCATGGTCACACGTATCCTGGATTCTGTAGAAAATGCAGCAGCAAGTAAACCGAAGATCGACCGTTTTATCACACGTTTTGCAAAAGTGTACACTCCTTGTGTTGTAGGAATCGCTGTTGCAACAGCACTGATTCCATCCCTTGTAACCGGAAACTGGCATTACTGGATCTACACAGCCATCACCTTCCTGGTAATGAGCTGCCCATGTGCTCTTGTACTTAGTATCCCGCTTGCATTCTTCTCAGGCATCGGTGCCGGTTCCAAGAAAGGAATCCTGTTCAAAGGCGGCCTTTCCATCGAGGGATTAAGCAACCTTGGCGCTGTAGTTATGGATAAAACCGGAACCATCACAGAAGGTAACTTCCAGCTTCAGAAAGTTGTAACTGCCGGTAAATATAACGAAAACGAACTTCTTTCCATGTGTGCAGGCTGCGAGCAGAACTCCACACATCCGATTGCAAACAGTATTGTAGCTGCCGCAAAAGAACGCGGAATCCAGTTTGAAAAACCGATCTCTCTGGAAGAAATTTCCGGACATGGAATTGTCGCAGAAATGTCGGAGGGAAAAGTTCTCTGTGGAAACCGCAAGCTGATGGATAAATTCGGCGTCACCATCGGAGAATTAAAAGAAGCCTCTTACGGCTCTGAAGTATTTATGGCTGTAAACGGAACTTTTGCAGGATATATGCTGATCTCCGATACTATCAAACCAGATGCAAAAGAAGCCATTGCTTCCCTGAAAAAACTCGGTCTTCACACAGTTATGCTTACCGGAGATTCCGAAGACAGTGCAAAGGCCGTAGGAAAAGATGCCGGAATCGATGAAATCTATGCCAAACTTCTTCCGGAAGATAAGCTCAATGCCCTGAAAAAAGTCCGTGAGGCACACGGAACGGTTATGTTTGTCGGCGACGGAATCAATGACGCTCCTGTTCTTGCTGGCGCTGATGTAGGCGCAGCCATGGGAAGTGGTGCAGATGCTGCGATCGAGGCTGCAGATGCTGTATTTATGAATTCCAATGTAGACGCTATCCCGCAGTCCATCGCCATTGCGCGGAACACAAACCGCATTGCATGGCAGAACGTGGTATTCGCCCTTGTGATCAAGATCGCCGTTATGATCCTTGGTCTTGCCGGACATGCCAACATGTGGATGGCCGTATTTGCAGACACTGGCGTTGCCATGATCTGCGTGCTGAATTCCATTCGTATCCTGTATAAAAAATAAAAAATTTGACCGGTGCGTTTTTTTCAGCTACAATAGAAGTTAATAGTTTGGAGGATGCGCAAATGAAGAAACCACATATCGATTACCCGATCAATGATGATACGCTTTACCGGCTTGCCGACCTGTTCAAGGTCTTTGGTGATCCTACCAGGATCCGTATCCTGTATGCGCTTTCTGTAGAAGAACTTTGTGTTCAGGATATTGCCGACCGGCTTTCCATGACACAGAGTGCGATTTCTCATCAGCTTCGTGTGCTGAAGCAGATGTCACTGGTCAAATTTCGAAGAGATGGAAAAACAATCTTCTACTCCCTGGCAGACAGCCACGTGGCAACCATCATGAATCAGGGTCTGGAACACGTAACAGAAGAATAAAACATAAAAAGCACCAAAAGCCGATCCGCTTTCCAGCAATGGAAATAGCAGATCGGCTTTTTTATAAATAACGTTCAGTTCCGGCTTTTTTTATTCATTTACACAATTAATAGCATCAACCGTCTTTTTATACTCAGAAGACACTTTTTCAAGAAGTTCCGGCAGCTTTGCCTCATCCGGAGCACCGCCTCTGAGTTCTTCTGTCAGATCACTGGAAACTTTAAACAGCTGTGTGAATCCCAGATTTGCACAAACACCCTTTAATGTATGGGCAGCACGGAAAGCTTCCTCATAATCCGCTTTATCCATGGTATCGACAAGTGTCTGATAACTTGGATCATCAAGGAATTTTCTGGCAAATTTTTCTACCAGCATTTTGTTTCCCGCAAAACGTCCAAGCACCTCTTCGTAATTACTTTCAATCGCACTATAGCACTGTTCAATTGTCATTGTATATTTCTCCTTTCCATCAGGCATCCTCCGTATTTTCACGGTCTGTTTCCTGGCCTGTACATTATTTATATTTCTCTCTCGCTCTGTGGTGAAGTACCATCGCTCCGTATGCAGGCATTCTCACATGAAGGATTCCCGCATCCGCAATATATTTCTCTGCCTTTTCTGTGTAGCCATCTCTGGAAGAAAGCATCAGGCGCTGAAAAGCTGTCGCTTCTTTCCGGCTTACACCTGTTTTCCAGGCTGTTACCCTCACATCTCTCTCATAATCCTGATTATTGATGATCACAATGATCTGCTCAGAATCAGAAAAGCGGCCATAACTTAAGCCCTGATGATCGTTCCACAGAAACTCCAGGGAACCTTTTGCAAGGAGCGGATATGCCTTGTGTATACAGATCATCCGTTTATGAAAATCCAGCATCTCAAGATCTTCTTTTCCCCAGGGATAAGTTCTGCGGTTATCCGGATCTGTAAAGCCACACACACCGGCCTCGTCCCCGTAATATACCGTAGGTGCACCTGGCCACGTCATCTGGATCACAACCGCCTCTCTCATGATCCCAGGATTAATGCCTGCGGATGCCGCCTCTGCACCTGCATAGGAAAGCCTTCCTACTCTGTGGTTGGTTCTTGTCAGGAATCTGGAATGATCATGGTTGGAAAGCTCATTCATGGCCCCGTAAAGAGCTCCCATGTGCAGTGACCGCATATGATGCTTCATGGCACCGATAAAGGCCTCACTGTTACCGTAGAGGTCTTCCCTGTACTCATCGCTGTGTTTCTCCATTCCTGTCAGAAACCAGGTCACAGGCTCCATAAAAGCGTCATAGTTCATAACCGTATCCCACTCATCACCCAGAAGCCAGCTCTCCGGATTTCCGTAGTGTTCTGCAAGGATCACCGCATCAGGATTAGCCTCTTTTACCGCTTTTCGGAACTCTTTCCAGAAATGGTGGTTAAAATCATTGCTGTGTCCCAGATCTGCAGCCACATCCAGTCTCCATCCATCTACGTTATATGGTGGAGAAACCCATTTCCTGCCAACATCAAGGATTGTCCGGCAAAGTTCCTCAGATCCTTCGTAATTCAGCTTCGGCAAAGTATCATGGGTCCACCAGCCGTCATAGGTGGGATTATATGGCCAGCGATTCTGATCCTGGAAGCAGAAGAAAGAACGATAAGGGCTGTCCGCAGAAATATAGGCTCCTTTTTCGTATCCTTCCTGATTTTCATAGATCCGTTCTCTGTCCATCCATTTATTAAAAGATCCACAGTGGTTAAATACCCCGTCCAGGATCACTTTCATTCCTCTCCTGTGGATTTCTTCCACAAGTTCCCGGAAAAGCTCGTTGCTGGCCTTTAGATTCCGTTTATCGGTCACACGGCGGATATACTTAAGCGCATGGCTGTTATCCCGGTCTCCGGGGCTTAAAAGGCCGTCACAGTCCTCCACGATCTTTCCGATATGAGGATCGATATGATCATAGTCCTGGCAGTCATATTTGTGGTTGCTTGGGGAAACAAACACCGGATTCAGATAGATCACATCCACCCCAAGTTCCTGGAGATAATCCAGTTTATCCATAACTCCCTGAAGATCACCGCCATAAAATTCCCGTACCCCCATGACTGCCGGAATCTTTCCCCAGTCATCCACTTTCACGGAAATATCCCCGATATAGGAGTATTCTCCGGTTTCCACATCGTTGGAAGGGTCTCCGTTATAAAAGCGGTCCACATAAATCTGGTACATGACAGCACCCTTCAGCCATTCCGGCACATGATAATCCGGATAGATCTCAAATTCTGTCCGTTCCTCATGCCTGGTGCTAACACCATCTGTATCATAATAGCAGGTAACAAGCCCTGAATGGATTTCAAAATAATAGTGTACAATGTCCTTTCCCATTATGATCTGTGCAGTATAGTAATCAAAACTTCCGGAAGTCCTCTCCCGTTTCATTTCCAGATATTCTCCGTCATGCACAAGACAGACGTTGTCCACATTATTTCTCTGGGTACGAAAACGAATGGTCACGGTATCGCCTTCCCGTGGTTCTACCGGTGTTCGGTAATATTCCGTTCCGTCACTGAACATTGCCTCTTTATTTAATACCGGACTCATATTGAGTATATACTGCATCTTCTTTGCTGTCTCCATGCTTTCATATAACATTCTATTTTCCTCATTCCGTTTTTAGTACCATTCTCTTAAATATATTATCTTAATTTTTTCCATACCGCAAGCTTATCTACCGGTTTTCTCCATATTTCCTCTTTTATTTTTGCGCAGTAAAAAAGGCAGCTGGTTAGGCTGCCTTTTTTGGAGAAGGTATTTCTTCTTATGGGGTGTAGCAAAAACTATATAATGTATTGGGGGGTTTTTACGGTATATATAGTACCATGTGTCCACCAAAAAGTGTGCACAAAGTTCACAAAATTCAATATGTTTTTTTGTGCACTTTATTCGTTTGTTTCTGCAACCTCTTCATTTTCTGTTGTAAAAAGTGCTTCAAACTCTTCACGATGTACTTTTTCCTTCTCAAGAAGAAGGGCTGCACAGCTGTGAAGAACGCCAATATGCTCCCGGATAATGCTCTCTGCTTTCTCATGACATTCGCTGATGATACGGGAAATCTCCGCATCGATCTCTCTTGCCACTTCCTCGCTGTAACCTCTGGTATGTGCCAGATCACGGCCGATAAATACCTCATCGTCATCGTTGCCGTAAGCGATCAGGCCGATCTTTTCGGACATACCGTATTTCATTACCATGGAACGTGCAGTCTCTGTGGCACGTTTGATATCATTGGATGCACCTGTTGTAATATCTCCGAAGATGATCTCCTCGGCCACACGGCCTCCGAGAAGCGTTGTGATATCCTCCAGCATCTTGTTCTTTGTGTTGAACATCTCATCATTATCCGGAAGTGGCATGGTGTAACCGGCAGCTCCCATACCTGTAGGAATAATGGAAATGGTGTATACCGGGTCCATATGCGGAAGTACATGAAACAGGATCGCATGGCCAGCCTCATGATAAGCTGTGATCTTCTTCTCTTTGTCAGAGATGACCTTGCTCTTCTTCTCCGCACCGATCCCAACTTTAATGAATGCTTTTTTGATATCTTTCTGCATGATGTAAGGACGGCTTTCTTTTGCTGCGTCAATGGCAGCCTCGTTGAGAAGGTTCTCAAGATCCGCACCGGTAAATCCAGCCGTTGTCTGGGCGATCTGATGAAGGTCCACATCGTCTCCCAGCGGTTTGTCCTTGGCATGGACCATCAGGATCTCTTCTCTGCCCTTGACATCCGGACGTCCCACACCGACTTTTCGGTCAAATCGTCCCGGACGGAGGATTGCCGGATCCAGAATATCCACACGGTTGGTCGCTGCCATTACGATGATACCCTCATTTACCCCAAAACCATCCATCTCTACAAGAAGCTGGTTCAGTGTCTGCTCTCTCTCATCATGGCCGCCGCCCATTCCGGTTCCTCTCTGACGGGCTACCGCATCGATCTCATCAATAAAGATGATACACGGTGCATGGCGCTTGCCCTCTTCAAAAAGATCT
>ERZ857745.4359-NODE-4359-length-12446-cov-3.953595_pt1 | contig 12446 bp, 10 predicted proteins | sample MGYA00519699_ERZ857745 | MGnify/ENA primary metagenome ERZ857745 (study PRJEB31778, sample SAMEA3449357) | human gut metagenome | biome: human gut; feature: human-associated habitat; material: faeces | place: United Kingdom | collected 2010/2012 ...
CGTCCATGGTGAAGCTGCACTTCTCACCCACATATACGCCGCCGCCACCGCCGTCGGACGCGGCTGCGGTGTTGTTGGAGATGGTGCCGCCGTGCATGGTGAAGCTCGGCGCTGTGACATTGGAGTTCGTCGTGCCGATAAGGAACACACCTCCGCCGGCGCTGCTGCCTGCTTTATTACTGGTAATCGCACCACCATACATGGTAAAGGACGAGCCAGTCTTAATGTCATTATGTGAGCCAATCTCTACACCGTTTACAAAGCCGGTAATCGTGCCCCCATAGAGGTTGAATGTGCCGCCGTTGATGGACACGCCGCTCCCGCTCCCGCTTCCGCTGCCCTGGAGCTTGCCATTTCCGGTGCAATCGGTCAGCGTCAGCTTCGCACCACTGCCGACCGTGATCTTGCCGCTGATCGTCTGACCATTCAGGCAAAGTTTAACGTCACCAGTTGGTACAGTCCAGTTTCCTAACACAGACTGAGTAAGATAATAATTGCCCGCAGAGTCAGGCAAATAAGTTGTTGCTGTCCACACTGTTCCAGCATTATCATGGGTATGACCGTTAACATCTGCAATACCACCACAAACACAATGGTTAGTATGTCCATTCTCTGTACTAATTTCATTCTCATCAGAATTTGTACTGAGAGTTACTGTCTTGTCAGTACCCCCCCTATTTACTTTATTCTGGAATGTTTTAAATTCTTCTACAGTATTAATCTTAAAAAGATTATCTGTACCTTTTTCAGGTATATTACCTTCATTTGCCCACACGCCTGCAGGCATCATACTCAGACATACCGCTATAGTAAGCAGTATACTAAATATTCTTTTTCTCATTTAGTTTAATTCCTCCTTAACCTGTGTAATTTAATATATATCAATCCCTGTTATCGGGTATCAGTCTATAAATTCTCCGGCACCAGTCTGAGTTTCTTGGCAGCAGTCTTTGCCTCACTTCTGCGTTTTACATCAAGCTTGCTCAGAATATGGCTTACATGAGTTTTAACTGTAGGCAATTTGATATCCATAATCTGGCCTATTTCCGCATTGCTTTTATCTGCGCAGATAAGATGTAAAATCTGCAGCTCCATCGGTGTAAGAGCTTCACCTAAAGCAAGACGCGTCTGAAGAAAATGCGGATAAAATGCCGCCTGCGCTCTCACATCTGTCATAAGTCTGCGGTACCATTTGCTGTCGTTTTCTGTACTCAGAGCCTCAAGAAGCGGTAAAACAGCAGTTCCGTAAACACTGACTGTCCTTATAAACTTGAATTCTCCCGCTGTTTTAAGAGCCTTGTTCAGAGAGTCTTTCCATTTATCTTCTTTTTTTCGATACAGCGCAATTGCTTTAAGTACATACAGATGAATACTGTCGATATGCTTCGCACAGTTCTCACAATATAATTCCAGAGGAGAAAGTGTCATCAGGGCGGCATCAGGCCTGCCGTCTGCAAGCTCGACCATAGCCTGTGTAAAATACTGATATCGCTTCATAACGTTTATGTGCATAGGATCACGCGGCGCTTTTTCTCTGTACCATTCCTCCGCGCTGTCAAGGTCACCGCTGTGAAGCGAAATACGGCACAGCACAGCATCCATATTAGGCAGAAAACGCGTCCGTCTTTCTTCTTCAAATTGATCTCTCAAAGATCTGATTGTCCGGCAGGCTTCATCACTCTTGCCGTTTGCAAGCTGGCTTCTTGCAATCAGCCCGCCCACTGCAAATTCCATATCCGGTGTTTCCTTCTGCCTTATTTCATTTAAAGAAGGTATTAAAGACAGTACTCTTGCTGAAACATCTTCGCCCTTTTCAAATTTACTTTCGGCAATTGCACATTCTGCGAGGCCTACACCATCTTTTCGTAAAATTGCCTCCACAGGAATACGAATTGTTTTGTAGAGCAGATCGTCTTTTTTACTCCATATTGAAAAATCCTTGCCGCCGTTCATAATACTTGGAAGTGCGCTGGTAACCGAAAACGGCGGAAGTATAAGTTCTTTGTTTGTAAGCATATGAAATACTGCCGGAATTATATTTGTCAGATTGTCTACGCCTCGCTGCGGAAGCGAAATATCAAGCCATGCAATTCTGCCTCTTGCCTGTTTGCCTGCGGCGTCTTGCCTGCTGCAGCGATTTAAAAATTCCTGAAGCTCCTGATACCATTTTTCCGAGCCGGCATAGTCCATGGCTAAAGCGCAAAGCATGCTCATTCCCTGCATCAGCGAAGGTGAAGCTAATATTTCTTCTTCAGGCAGACTTCGGTAATATTTTTCCATTTCGCTGTAATGACCCATTCCCGGGTGAAGCTCCGCATTACGCACCAGAAGTTCAGAAACTTTGGAATGATCATTGCCCTTGGTATAGCAGTCAAGAGCATGAGCATAATCTTCTTTAAGCTCATAATACAGACCGCCGCGGCCAAAAAGCGCTCTGCGTTTTTCTTCTGTATATTCCTGTTCAACTTTCCATAGAAGAAAGCTTCTGAACTGAGGCCAGAAACGAAAACGCTGCACATCATCATATAGAAGCATTGTTGTTTTGCGAAGCAGCCAGTCAAGTAACTTCCCTGCATGCGGATCGCCTATTACCATTCTTGCCATTTCAAGATCAAAGCTCTCAAAAGGTGAAAGCTCCAGTAAAAATCTGCGCATAGGTAAATCAAAACGAAGAAATACTGCTTCCTCAAAATATGTATATACTTCCTGAAAAGCCTGAGCTGCAATTTCCATAGTGAAAGGTCTTCCGCCTGCCATAAGTCTTGCAGTAATCATTACGCCAAGAGGATATCCTATTGATTCCTTTAAAATACTGCGTATTTCACTGTCTGTCGCCTTAACATTGTATGCTTCAAGCAGCTTCTGAATATCATCAAAGTCAAACAGCAAATCTTCTGCCTGCAGCACAGTCATAAGTCCTGTGTATCTGAAAGCCGTCAGATATCCCGGCGGTACTCCTCGTGAAAGCAGTACAAAACGACGTTCCGGCTCTGAACGTATAAGTTCACACAGAAGCTGTCCGTCAGACTCATCCTGCATAAGCTGTAAATCATCAATAAGTAAAATATCCCATTTTTTTTTTGCAGAAACAGATGAAAAATCTGCTGTATCTGCATTAAGGCGAAGTATCTTTTTTCCTTGCAGTAATGCATCAGCTAATACTGTTTTGCCAAAGCCGCAAGGCGCGCTTAAAAAAAATATTCTTCCGTTTTTTATGAATTTATTAAACTTATCTGCTATTACAGGTTTAATTATAGTGTGTTCAGGCACAATAGCCTCCTTTTATCTCTTTATTTCATTCTAATATATTATAATCAGGTGCTTAAGTAATGTAAATCGTTCCAAAGTATGAGGGAATTTTAAAAAAAGCCCCGAAAAGAGCTTCTTCATTAAAAATTTTTATAAACCTATTATATTTTTTCTATTTTCTCTTTAGATAAACCTGTGTATTTAATAATTTTATCTATAGGTTCTTTATCGTTCTTCATGGCCCTAGCCATCTCAATCTTTTCTGCAGCTCTGCCAGAAGCCTCGCCCTCTGCAATACCTTCCTCTTTTGCTTCAGCAATCATATATTCCAATGTCACCAGTCTTTCCCTCCATTCAGGCGTGTTGTATTTCTGTACACGCTCATCAATACCTTCAATCAGTTCGCTTCCTACCTTGGTCGGGTCATTTATATATTCATAAAATGACCTCAGTTTCTCCGGCACCTTGTCCGGAGAGCATTTTGTGTTCAACAGTATTTTACTTGTCCCATCATTAAAATGCAAGTCATTCTTGCGAATATAGCTTTCTACGACATACATGGGCTCGCCAAGCCCCAGATAGTCGAATGTACAGATGAATACCACATAGGTATTTTTAAGATCTTTGAATCTGCCACCTTTTTCAAGGCAGTCGGTATCCATGAGAGCCTGATAATATCTGCTTCTTTTTTCAAGATCATGCTTATTGGTTGTCTGCATTTCAATGTCAATCTATTTGTCTGCAGTTTTCACATATGCGTCAAACCTAACTCCTCGCATATCTTTTCCGAAATCAAGATATGCCTGCAGCGCTATCTCCAGCTCATCTTTTTCGTTTTTTTCATCAGGCGAAGAATTCTCTGACGCTGCTATTTTTACCTCGCCTATCTCCTCATCAGGAATTATGAGTTCTGCAATTCCTTTACAGATATCAGGATCTCTCATTACCAGAGCAAATATAAAATCATTTGTAAAAGGTTTAAAATCTTCCTTGTTTTGTGCTCTTTCATTCTGTTGTTTCTCTTCTGTCATTGTTTTTTATCCTTTTATTTTTGTTTTCATAAATCGAAAAACGCACAATAAAAAACCGCTTAAGCTGAAACTTAATTCAGCCTAAACGGCTTATCTGTGCGTCTTTACAAATTTTCTATGCTACAATTTTACTACACCTTATTTTTACAGTCAATTCCTTTTTTATTTTTTTCTGTAATCTTTTTAATCCGTTGATATTTAAACGTTTGAAGCATTTCACTTGACAAAAACAAGATTTTAAATCAGTAAAATTTTTTTACCTAGTTCGATGAAATTCTTACAGGCAGTATCAGGTACTCATATAGATTTCCCTCAATAGGCTTTACCAGAGCCGGCGTTATGCTAGTATTAAGCTCTATTTTTACATACTCATCATCTATAACCTTGAGAGCGTCCAGCATATATTTTGAATTGAAGCCTATTTCAAGATCTTCACCTGTCTTTTCCATTATTATTTCTTCCTTGACATTACCTTCTTCCGATTTTGAAGTAAGAGTAAGCAGGTTGTTTTTGATATTTATTCTGATAAGATTGTTTTTACCTTCCTTTGCAAGAAGTGATGCTCTTTCGATACTTTCAATCAGCTCGCCTCTGCTGATAGTAACAGTAGTGCTGCAGCTCTTAGGAAGTATATCTCTGTATTTAATGAATTCACCCTCAAGCAGCCTGAGTATTATATGTGTTGTATCAACCTTAATGAATGCTTTTTTCTGTCCCAGTGATATTTTAATATCCTCTTCTCCGTCTGATTCAGATATTATCTTATTTATTTCATTTAATATTTTTGCGGAAATTATGATATTGTTGTTTTCAGCGTTTTTCATAAGTTCTCTGGTTACAGCCATTCTGAATCCGTCAAGAGCAACCATGTTGATATAGTTTTCTTCTATTTCTATTAAAACACCTGTAAGCACTCCCTTTGATTCATCAATGGTTGCGGCAAATGATGTTCTTGATATCATACTCTTGAATATTTCTCTGTCAAATGAAAGTTCATTTATGTTTTCTTCTTCGTCGCTGAGATTAGGAAATTCCTCTGATGAAAATCCTATAATTTTGAATTCTGATTTTGAGGTTTTTATCATTATGACATTATTTTCTTCTTCCTCTATTAATATTTCTTCATTTGGAAGCTTTCTTACTATATCTCCAAACAGCTTTGCAGGTATTACAACCGAGCCTTCCTCTATGACATTTACATCTATGGCCTTTTCGATGCTTAAATCAAGGTCAGATGCTGAAAGTATCAGGCTGTTTTCTTCGGATTTCAAAAGTATACCTTTTAAAACAGGTATTGTTGTTCTTGTGCTTACCGCTTTTGAAACGATATTTAATGCTTTTGACAGTTTCTGCTGGCTGCAAGTGAATTTCATTTTTTTCCTCCAAAATTCTATTATTTTTATTAATATATATTAGTAGTAATAGTAGTAGGGGCTGTGGATTTGTGGATAAGTACTCAAAAGCCCTGTAAATTCAACAGAAATTATTATTGAATTTCTGTTAATAAGATGTTTTTTTATGTATTTTTGTGTGTGGAAAACTATTCTTCGTTGATTACAGTGACAAGCTCATTGACAATCTGCTTGGTTTCATCATTGAATTTAATTTCATCCCTTATTTTTTCGTAGGCATGAAGAACTGTTGTATGATCTCTGCCTCCGAAGTATTCTCCTATCTTAGGAAATGAAAGCTCTGTCATCTCTCTGCAGAGGTACATTGCTATCTGTCTTGGGAAAGCTATGGCTCTTACGCGCTTTGAGCTTTCCATATCGGCAAGCTTTAGATTGAATTTTTTGCATACCTTCTTTTTGATAAGGTCAGGTGTAATTCCCGAATCTGTATTTGAAAGTATATCCTTTAGTGTATCTTTTGCAAATTTTATGTTTATGTCCTCGCCCATTAATGTTGAAAAGCTTATTATTCTGTTCAAAGCTCCCTCAAGCTCTCTGACGTTGAACTTGATTTTTTCGGCAATCAGGCTTATTACCTCCTGAACATCATCGTTGAGCCTGATGCCTTCAAGCTCTGCTTTTCGCTGAAGTATTGCAACTCTTGTTTCATAGTCGGGAGCCTGTATGTCCGCTATGATGTTCCATTCAAAACGGGAACGCAGTCTTTCATCAAGATTTACAAGCTTGTTTGGGGCTCTGTCACTTGATATTATTATCTGTCTGTTGTTTTCGTAAAGAGCGTTGAATGTATGGAAAAGCTCTATTTCTGTTGAGTCCTTACCTTCTATAAACTGTATGTCGTCTATGAGAAGCACGTCCTGATTTCTGTATTTCTCTTTAAATTCTTTTGTTTTCTTTTTATTGTTCTTGGTATCTCTGATAGCATCTATAAGTTCGTTTGTAAACATTTCCGAGGAAACATAAAGAACCTTGAGATCAGGGTGATGCTGCATTATGTAGCAGCCTATGGCGTGCATAAGATGTGTCTTGCCAAGACCTGAGCCTCCGTATATAAAGAGGGGGTTGTAGGCCTTTGACGGTGACTCGGCAACTGCAACTGCCGCAGCATGAGCATATTTGTTGTGATCTCCAACAACAAATGTATCAAATGTATATCTCGGATTGAAATAGAATTCCTCTGTATATTCTTTGTTTTCTTTTTTTGGTTTAGGTGTATCTGTAGGTATATTAAAGGAAACCTTGAGAGGTTCGCCGAATACTTCCTGTATGTTGGTTTCAAGAAGCTTAAGATATCTTTCATTTATTACCTTTACAAGAAGCGCGTTAAAAACTTCAAAGTATATTATTTTGTTTGTTTCGTCTACAGAATTAAAAACTAGAGGCTTAAACCAGGTGTCATAGCTGATAGGTGTTAAATCCGCTTTGATTTTTTCAAGTGTTTTGTTCCATTTTTCCAGTTGTTTCTTTTTATCCATTTTCACATCTCCAAAATTACTGTATATATAATATCAAAAAAGTTATCCACAGACAATTGCTTTTTTTAATAAAGCAAAAAAACTTATTTAGGGATATTTATACACAGGTTGTGGAAAAAGTTGTGAACATTATCAACATTTAAATCTCAAGGGGTTTGAAGTAATATAAAAAGTAAATTATGAACAAATACGTTGACATCGACAGTATTTGAATATATAATATATAGGCGTATCTATGCCTTTGGAATTTAGATGGCATAAAATTAAATTTTCAATTCAGGAGGAAAATAACAATGAAACAGACTTATCAGCCTAAAAAAAGACAGAGAAAAAAGGAACACGGATTCAGAAAAAGAATGAAAACTAAGAACGGTAGAAACGTACTTAAGAGAAGAAGAGCAAGAGGAAGAAAAGTTTTATCAGCATAATAAAACTTTAAACAGTATTTATTTAAAGGGCTTTTGTTTGATGCTAAAAAAAGATGTTTTAAGAGGAGCTAAGAATTTTAATAGCGTTTACAAAAAAGGCAGATCTGTTGGTGACAGATATATTGTGCTATTTTATAAAAAGAACGGTCTTCCTTACAACAGAACTGCATTTCTGGCAAGCAAAAAGGTCGGAAACAGCGTAGCAAGAAACAGAGCAGCCAGATTAATGAGAGAAAGCTGCAGACAGATAAGAGATACTTTTAATACGGGATATGACATTATATTTATAGCCAGAAACACTATTAACGGCAGGAAATGTCAGGAAGTATTAAAATCAATGAAGTCTGCCGCCAGAAGATCCGGAATTATAAAAAAATGAAAAGATTTTTAATTTTTTTAATAAGGGGATATCAGAAATTTATATCGCCTTTATTTTCTGCCAGATGCAGATTTTATCCGACATGTTCGGTGTATTTTATTCAGGCGCTGGAGAAATACGGATTTTTTAAAGGAAGCTTTCTCGGAACTAAAAGAATTCTCAAATGTCACCCTTTTAGTTCCGGAGGCTATGACCCTTTAAAATAATGGAGGAATTTAATGGGAGTAATTGCAAAACCGATAGGTGCACTATTACAATTAATTTACGATTTTGTCGGAGTATATGGTGTTGCTATTATAATACTTACAGTAATAGTTAAGTGCTGTCTTTATCCGCTCTATGCGATGCAGACAAAGAGCACGGCATCAATGACAGATATACAGCCTAAGGTAAGAGAAATCCAGAAAAAATATCAGAATGATCAGCAGATGATGAATCTGAAGATGCAGGAGCTCTACAAGGAAGAAAAGTTCAACCCTATGGCAGGCTGCCTTCCTATGCTTATCCAGTTCCCTATAATCATGGGACTGTTTGCGCTGCTCAGAGATCCGCTGAAATTTATGGGTACCGACAATGACATTCTATTTGCGGTACACGATGCGTTTTTATGGATGACCGACCTTACCCAGCCGGATAAATGGATACTTCCGCTTGCTGCAGGTGTGGCAACATTTATATCATTTACAATGACTCAGGCTCTTACGGGAGGAAACGCCGCAGGAGGAGCTGCCGCTCAGACAAATGCAATGATGAAGGGTATGAAATACATATTCCCTGTAATGATTGTATGGATGGCAAGAACATATCCTGCAGGCTTATCAATTTACTGGTTCGTAAGCCAGATAATCCAGATTTTCATTAATCTGCGTTTAAACTCCATCAGAAAAAAGATAAGAGCAGACAAAGAAAATAAAAAGAAAAGAAAATAGTACGTTACTATTTTACCGGAGGAAAAATTAATATGGACTTTTCAGAAAAATGGGGAACAGATATTGACGAAGCTGTGAAACTGGCTTTGGCAGATCTGAAACTTACTATAGATGAAGTCGATGTCACAGTATTAGAAGAACCGTCAAGGGGATTCTTTGGAATAGGCTCAAAGCTTGCAAAGGTAAGAGTTGAACCTAAAAAGAAAGCTGAACCGGTTAAAAAAGAAGAAACAAAAAAAGAAATCAAAAAAGAAGTTAAACAGGAAGCTGTAAAAGAGGTTAAAAAACCTGTTATAAAAGAAAAATTCGAAGTAACACAGAGACCTGATAATTTAGTGGACATCGAAGATTGTGAAGCTCTGACTTTCCTTAGAAACGTGGCAGAGCAGATGAATTTAAAACTGGACATAAAAGCTCAGGGTAACGATGACAGTCTTTATCTTGATATAACCGGTAATGATTCAGGAACCATTATAGGTAAAAGAGGACAGACTTTAGATTCAATACAGTATCTCACAAGTCTTGTAGTAAACAAAAATAAAGAAAAATATATCCGCGTTATAGTTGATGCAGAAAACTACAGGGCAAAGAGAGAAAAAACTTTAGAGCAGCTTGCAAACAGATTAGCTGACAAGGTTATAAAGACAAGGAAGAGTGTCAGACTTGAACCTATGAATCCGTATGAGAGAAAGGTTATTCATGCAACTCTTCAGAGTAACCCGGGTATAATTACCAGAAGTGAAGGCGAAGAGCCGTACAGAAGGGTTATAATTGAACTTAAACGTTAAAAATGGCCCGCATATTTGCGGGCTTTAATCTTTTTTCGGGAGAAATTCAAAATGGAAGAAACTATTGCTGCTATTGCAACAGCCTATGGTGAGGGCGGAATAGGAATAATAAGAATAAGCGGTGAAAACGCGCTTGATATTTTAAATCAGGTATTTGTTCCTTTTAAAGAAAACAAAATAAAAGAAAGAAAACTTACATACGGCCATATCAGAGATAAAGAAGAAACAATAGACGAGGTAATGGCAGTATATATGAAAGCTCCTCATACCTACACCAGAGAAGATGTGGTTGAGATAAACTGTCACGGCAGCATAGTATCATTAAGAAAAACTCTTGCGCTGGTGCTTGCAAAGGGCGCGAGAATTGCAGAGCCCGGTGAATTTACAAAGCGCGCATTTTTAAACGGCAGGCTTGATCTGTCACAGGCGGAGGCGGTAATAGATTTAATCAGGGCCAGAACAGACAAAAGCTTTGATGTTGCGCTGAAACAGCTTGACGGAAGCTTTTCCGATGAAATCAAAAGCATAAGAAAAAATCTTGTTGATATTCTTGTAAATGTTACGGTAAACATAGATTATCCCGATGAGGATATAGAGCAGCTTACCTACAGCAAGTTAAAAGATGATTTAATGGTAGTCAAAGCTTCTCTGGAAAAAATAATCAGCACTGCAGACAGAGGCAAAATAATTAAAGAGGGGCTTAACGTAGCCATAATAGGCAGGCCGAATGTAGGCAAGTCATCTCTTATGAATGCGCTGCTCAAAGAAACAAGAGCGATAGTTACCGAAATACCGGGAACTACCAGAGATACAATACAGGAGCAGATGAGCATCAGAGGAATTCCGGTACTTCTGACAGATACTGCGGGAATAAGAGAAACAGAAGACACCATCGAAAAAATAGGAATAGAAAAAAGCAAGGAGTCCTTTAACAGGGCGGACCTTGTAATATTTATAATAGACGGTTCAGAAAAAATATCAGAGGAAGACAAGACTCTGATGGAATACGTTGATAACCGTCCCTGCATAACCCTTATAAACAAAACAGACAAGGGTACAGTTGCAGACGAAGAAGAAATAAAGGAAAAAATACCTCAGGCTCAGATAATACATACATCTGTGCTTAAAGGTGAGGGAATTACAGAAATAGAAGAAGCCATTGAAAATATGGTATACGGCGGACAGGCAAAGCAGCAGGACAGCCTTATGGTTACAAATGTCAGACACGAGGAGCTTTTGAGGCAGGCAGACTCTGCTGTAGCTGATGCTCTTGAAATGACGGATATGATGCAGCCGCTGGAATTTATTGAAGTTGATATTAACAGAAGCTATGAGCTTCTTGGAGAAATAATAGGAGAGACAGTTGCAGACGACATCATAAATGAAGTTTTTGCAAGATTTTGTCTTGGTAAATAGGAGCTTACTATAATGGAAAAAATCTTTATGGGAGAATACGATATAATTGTTGTGGGAGCAGGCCACGCAGGCTGTGAGGCCGGACTTGCAGCAGCAAGAATGGGCAACAGAACGCTGGTACTGTCGATAAATCTTGAGGCAGTTGCAATGATGGCGTGCAATCCGTCCATAGGCGGCACAGGCAAGGGTCATCTTGTCAGAGAAATAGATGCCCTTGGCGGAGAAATGGGCAAAAACATAGATAAAACATTTATACAGAGCAAGATGCTAAATACTGCAAAGGGACAGGCGGTATATTCTCTCAGAGCGCAGGCAGACAAGCACAAGTACCATCAGGAAATGAAAAAAACTCTTGAGGCTCAGGAAAATCTGGAACTCAAGCAGGCAGAGGTTGTAAGCCTTGAGGTTGAGGAGGGCAGAGTATGCGGTGTTTTAACAAGAACAAATATACTGTACAGGGCAAAGGCGGTAATTCTGGCAACAGGAACATTTCTTGCCGGCAAAATCTTTATAGGTTCCGCAGTTTATTCAAGCGGTCCCAACGGACTTGCGCCGTCAGTTGAGCTTGCGGAAAATTTAAGAGCCCTGGGGCTTCCAATGAGAAGATTTAAAACAGGTACTCCTGCAAGAGCTCTTGCAAAAAGCCTTGACTATTCAAAGATGGCAGAGCAGAAAGGTGATGAAAAAATTCAGCCTTTCTCATTTATGAATGATAATATAGACAAGGATCAGATTTCATGCTGGCTTACATATACCAACAAACAAACCCATGATATAATCAGAGCAAACTTTTCAAGGTCGGCTCTGTTTGGAGGACAGATAGAGGGCATAGGTCCGAGATACTGTCCGTCAATAGAGGATAAGGTAAACAGATTTAAGGACAAGGAAAGACACCAGCTCTTTATAGAGCCGGAGGGACTTGATACAGAGGAAATGTATATACAGGGAATGTCATCGTCACTTCCCGAAGATGTGCAGTATGATTTTTACAGAACAATTCCGGGACTTGAAAATTTAGAAATAGCAAGACCGGCATATGCTATAGAATATGACTGCATAGATCCTTTGGATATAAAATTAAATCTTGAAAACAGGCATATAAAAAATCTTTTTTGCGCCGGACAGTTCAACGGCAGCTCCGGATATGAGGAGGCTGCGGCTCAGGGACTGATGGCAGGAATTAACGCATCACTGTTAATAAATGGTAAAGAATCGTTTATACTTGACAGATCCGAGGCCTATATTGGCGTTCTAATCGACGATTTAGTGACTAAAGGTACTATGGAGCCTTACAGAATTATGACCAGCAGAGCGGAATATAGGCTGCTTCTGAGGCAGG
>ERZ857745.4362-NODE-4362-length-12444-cov-4.043264_pt1 | contig 12444 bp, 9 predicted proteins | sample MGYA00519699_ERZ857745 | MGnify/ENA primary metagenome ERZ857745 (study PRJEB31778, sample SAMEA3449357) | human gut metagenome | biome: human gut; feature: human-associated habitat; material: faeces | place: United Kingdom | collected 2010/2012 ...
ACGCTTCTGGATCGTGCAGCTGTTGTTGGCTGCCATTACGCTCGCAACGCTTAAAATCAGATAACGATGGCTCGGATTGTAGTGCTCGGAGGGGGCGAAAGCGGCTGCGGCTCGGCCGTGCTGGCTAAGGTCAAGGGGTTCGACGTGTTCCTGTCGGACCGGGGGGCGATCGCCCCGAAATACAGGGGACAACTCGAAGAGTGGCGCGTGTCGTATGAAGAGGGACGCCATACCGAAGAGTTGATTTTCGATGCCGACGAGGTGGTCAAAAGCCCCGGCATTCCGGAGAGCGCTCCGATTGTGAAGGCGCTGCGTGAGCGCGGGATTCCGGTAGTCTCGGAGATCGAATTCGCCGGGCGCTACACGGACGGTTCGCGCACGATTTGCATCACCGGCAGCAACGGCAAAACGGTTACCAAAGAGTGGATCGCACAACTCTGCCCACCGGGTGTGAAACTGTTTCGCAGCCCGCGCAGCTACAACTCTCAAATCGGCGTAGCGCTCTCGCTGCTGATGCTCGACGGGGACGAACGACTTGCCATTATCGAAGCCGGCATTTCGGAACCGGGCGAGATGGAGCGGCTCGAACGAATGATCCGTCCCGACGTGGGAATTTTCACGAATCTCGGCGATGCGCACCAGGAGCACTTCTCTGACCTTGGGCAGAAACTCAATGAAAAGCTAATCCTTTTCCGGCAGGCGCAAACCATCATTTACAACGCCAGCGCCCCCACCGTCGCGCAGCGCATCCGCGAACTATACGGAGACCGTCAACTGGCGGGTGTCACACCCCAAAGCTACGATCTCAGCACATTGCCTTTTTCCGACGGTGCTTCGCGGGAAAATGCCGCCGAAGCCATCGCACTGTATGACGTTTTGGGGTTCGACCGGCAACCCGTTCTCGCTTCGCTGCCCACCCTGCAAAGCGTCGCAATGCGCATGGAACTCAAGGAGGGCATCTGCGGCTGCAAACTGGTCAACGACAGCTACAACTCGGATATCAACTCGCTCGACATCGCGCTCGATTTCATGAGCCGCCGTCCCGACCATAAAGGCCGCCGACATACCTTGATACTGAGCGATATCTTCCAGAGTGGAGAGTCGGCAAAGGACCTGTATCACGAGGTGAGCGATCTTTGTCGCAAGCGTGGTGTGGTCAAGTTTATCGGCATTGGTCCTCAGCTCTGCTCACAGAGCGATGAGATTCAGATATCAGAGAAGTTCTTCTTCAGCAATGTGGAGGAGTTTATCGACAGCGAGGTGTTCAAGTCTTTGCGCGATGAGGTCATCCTGCTCAAGGGCGCACGCCAGTTTGGTTTCGACCAACTCACCGAGCTCTTGGTACGCAAGGTGCATGAGACCACGCTCGAGGTGAACCTCAATGCTGTGGTAGCCAACCTGAACTACTATCGCTCGTTTATGAAGCCCGAGACCAAGTTGGTCTGCATGATCAAGGCCGACGGCTATGGAGCGGGAGCAGTGGAAATAGCCAAGACCCTGCAGGATCACCGTGTAGACTATCTTGCCGTGGCTGTTGCCGATGAAGGTGTGACGCTTCGCAAGAATGGTATCACCAGCAATATCATGATCATGAATCCAGAGATGACCGCCTTCAAGACCATGTTCGATTATGATCTTGAGCCTGAGGTTTACTCTTTCCGTCTGCTCGACGCCCTTATCAAGGCTGCCGAGAAGGAGGGAGTCACTGGTTTCCCTGTGCATATCAAGTTGGATACCGGCATGCACCGCCTGGGCTTTGATCCCGAGAACGATATGGAGGAGCTGATAGGCAGACTGAAACATCAGAACGCCATCATCCCTCGCAGCGTGTTCTCTCACTTCGTGGGAAGCGATGATGACAGCTTCGATGCCTTCTCTGCCCATCAGTTCGAGCTCTTCGACAAGGGCAGCAAGCAGCTGCAGGCTGCCTTCGACCATAAGATATTGCGTCATATCTGCAATTCGGCGGGTATCGAGCATTTCCCAGAGCGCCAGTTGGATATGTGCCGTTTAGGATTGGGACTCTATGGCATCAACTCTCGCAACAATGAGACCATCAACTGCGTGAGCACGCTGAAGACCACCATCCTGCAGATGCACCACATCAAGGCTGGTGAGAGCGTGGGTTATAGCCGCAAGACGATTCTGGACAAGGACAGCGTCATCGCTGCCATCCCTATCGGCTATGCCGATGGCTTGAACCGCCGTTTGGGCAACCGTCATGCCTTCTGTCTTGTCAACGGACAAAAGGCAGAGTATGTAGGCAACATCTGTATGGATGTGGCGATGATCGATGTGACGGGCATCGACTGCAAGGAGGGCGACAGCGTGGAGATCTTTGGTGAACATCTGCCTGTCCAGACTCTCAGCGATATCCTGGAGACCATTCCTTACGAGGTGCTGACCACCATCAGTAATCGCGTGAAGAGGGTATATTATCAGGATTAACTTCCCCATTTGCGAAAGTAGAATAAGGTATAAAAAGGTTGAGGAGCATGTCGAAAGGCATGCTCCTTTTTTTGTTTTTTTGCCAACAAGTGTGTCGTACAGGCTACAGCAAGAGATGGTGGTCAATCTGATTATCTGACCTATTTCGGTGGTAATGGCACTGGTGCTGCAAAGGAATTGGCATAAAACCCTTCACCCTTCATCTATCCCTTGGAAACCCCAGTGTTTATCGGCATTCCGCGCGAATAGATGAAGGGTGAAGGGTTTTTGCGTAATCCATTTTTATAATTACTGCTGCAATTTTTATAATTAGTGTTGCAATTTTTATAAATACTGTTGCAATAAAAATGCCTACTTATGGCACAATAGTGCCCCTGCTTGGGGCACATTTGTGCCATTTAAGGAGAATTATACAGAAAGGGAAGTGATATTACCAACTATTGGTGCTATTTCCGCCGAGAAGCCGGAGGTAGTGATTAGATTAATCACATTCCTCTTTCAGCTTGGCTACGGCATTAATCCAAGGTGCTGATTTGTTCCTTGGAGATTTCAAAAATGTGTTGTTGTGTTGAAGACTTGAAACGGTTTATTGTGTTGCCACCATGTTGCTTACGACAGGGGCGTTGCCACAATTGATGTAACCATCATTTTCGATTGCAAAATTATTATTTTATATAATGTATAAGGTGGAAAAAATATTTTTTAGTGGAGAAAAAATGTCGAATGTCCGAAATTTGTTATTTTTTGTAACATGTCTGACAGATTATTGAACCTTTTTACTTAATATTTCTCAATTAAAATGTTGTTTTGCAGAAAAAATGTGTATCTTTGCAAAATCAAAGGTACATTTTGTTATGAAAGAATGAAAATTCATCATTTCGTGTGTTCCTTGAATAATAATTAAACTAAAAACAAATCAAAGAAGCAAGGTACGGCAACGTGCTCTTGCAGGCAATTTATTAATTATCTGTAGTAATATGGAACAAGTGTTTAGCTATATCATTAGCTTAGGTGCCAGCGTGATGATGCCTATTATCTTCACGGTTATCGGTCTGTGCATCGGAATGAAATTTGGTAAGGCGCTGAAGTCAGGACTCTTCGTGGGTGTCGGTTTTGTGGGCTTGGGTGTCGTAACTGCATTGCTTACTAAAAACTTTAATGATCCTCTGAAGTTAATTTCTGACATTTATCATCTGCAACTCAATGTCTTCGATATGGGATGGCCTGCAGCTGCAGCTGTGGCTTACAATACAGCAGTGGGAGCCTTGATTATCCCCATCTGCTTGGGTGTCAACTTCCTGATGCTTATCACCAAGACCACACGTACCGTGAACATCGATCTTTGGAACTACTGGCACTTCGCCTTTATCGGTGCCGTGGCTTACTTTGTGATGGGCGAGAGTCTGTTGTGGGGTTATTTCGCTGCTATCGTGTGCTATATCATCACATTGGTATGTGCCGATCTCACTGCAGAGAAGTTCCAGAAATACTACGACCTGGACGGCATTTCCATTCCACAGCCTTTCTGCCAGAGTTTCATGCCTTTCGCAATTGGTCTGAACAAACTCTTGGACATGATTCCCGGTTTCTCTAAGTTGGATATTGATGCCGAAGGACTGAAGAAGAAGTTTGGTGTTCTGGGCGAGCCATTGGTGCTCGGAGTCATCGTAGGCGCCTTGATAGGATGGGCAGCCCAGCTTGATATCAAGAAGATATTGTTCCTCGGTGTCACCATGGGAGCTGTGATGGAGTTGATTCCCCGTATCACCTCTTTATTTATAGACGGACTGAAACCTATCTCGGAGAAGACCCAGGAGTTGGTAAAGAAGAAGTTCAATGGCAAGAAGGTACACATCGGTATGAGTCCTGCCCTTGTCATCGGTCATCCTACTACCTTGGTGGTGTCCGTCATCCTGATACCCGTCATCCTTGCCATCGCCGTATTCCTGCCAGGCAACGAGTTCTTGCCATTGGCTTCGTTGGCAGGTATGTTCTATCTCTTCCCACTCATCTTGCCTTTCACCAAAGGCAACGTGGTGAAGACCCTTATCATCGGTTTGATAGCTCTTATCATCGGACTTTATTTCGTTACCGATATGGCACCCGACTTCACGATGGCTGCCGATCAGGTGTATAAAGCCACAGGCGATAATGCCGCCCATATCCCTGACGGATTCTCGGGAGGCGCACTCGACTTTGCCTCATCCCTCTTCGGCTGGTTGATTTACCGTGGAGTCAAGCTGCAGTACATCGGTATGGCTTTGCTCTCTGTCGTTACCATCATCCTGATGGTGGTCAACAACCGCAGAATCGTGAAGGAAGAGAGAAAAATGAAGAATAAAAAACAATAATAAAATGAAGAAAACAATCTTATCTTTAGCAATGTTGCTCCTTGCCAGTGCGGGTTTTGCACAGTGCGGCAAGAATGCAGGTTATGAGGTAAAGGCAGAGAATGCCTATACCAACTACAATGTGCGTTATGCCAGCAATCCTCGTGACGCAAAGAATTATGACACCAAGCGTCTTCGTGGTGAGTTCGCCATCGAAAAGGTGATGGTTCCAGGTCAGGTGAACTGGACTTACACCATGTTCGACCGTTTCCTTATCGGTGGAGCCGTTCCTACAGCTACACCATTGAAGCTCACATCCATCGCACCTCTCTATACGGAGAAGCCCAATGACCAGAAGAATCTTCTCGACAACCGTGAGTTGGGTATCATCAATGTAGGAGGCGAGGGTGTAGTAACCGTAGACGGCAAGAACTATACCTTAGGCTTCCAGGAAGCACTCTATGTAGGCCGTGGTGCCAAGGATATCATCGTTGCCAGCAAGGATGCTGCCAAGCCAGCCCATTTCTATATGAACAGTGCTACTGCCCATAAGTCTTATCCCACCAAGAAGGTAACGCTCAAGGAGGCTAACAATATCAAGGCAGGAAGTCTGAAGGAGAGCAACGACCGCGTGATCCATCAGCTGATTATCGATGGCGTGGCAGGTGTTCGCACATGTCAGTTGCAGATGGGTGTAACAGAGCTGAAGGAGGGTTCTGTATGGAACACCATGCCAGCCCACACACATCTTCGTCGTATGGAGACCTATTTCTATTATAATGTACCCGAGGGACAGAAGATTCTCCACGTAATGGGTGAACCACAGGAGACACGTCCTATCTGGCTGAACAACGAGGAGGCTGTGATCGCTCCTGAGTGGTCGATCCACTGTGCTGCAGGTACCAGCAACTATACCTTTATCTGGGGTATGGCAGGCGAGAACCTCATCTATAACGATATGCAGGTAGTGAAAATTCCGGAATTGAAATAAATAACATTAAGACTTAAAAACTATATCAATGAATGCAATTCAAACAAGTAAAATGTCCAACTTCCGTTGGGTGATCTGTGCGTTGCTCTTCATCGCAACCACCGTCAATTATATGGACCGTCAGGTCCTTTCATTGACATGGAAAGACTTTATCGCACCAGAGTTCCACTGGACCGACGATCACTATGGTACTATTACCGGTCTTTTCTCTATCTTCTATGCTGTAGCCAACCTCTTTGCAGGTAAGTTTGTAGACTGGATGGGCACTAAGAAGGGTTATCTCATCGCCATCTTTGTATGGTCAACAGGTGCTGTGATGCACGCCGGCTGTGGATGGGTAGCCATGCAGATTGAGGGTTATGACTCTATCGAGGCACTTCGCCTGGTACAGGCAGGCAGTGATGCAGCAGTAGCCATTGCCACCATCAGCGTGTGGTTGTTCCTCTCTTGCCGTCTGATCCTTGCCGTGGGTGAGGCAGGCAACTTCCCTGCAGCCATCAAGGTGACAGCAGAGTATTTCCCAAAGAAAGACCGTGCTTTCTCCACAGCCATCTTCAACAGCGGTGCCTCGGTAGGTGCTTTGGCAGCTCCTGCCACTATCCCATTGCTGGCTCGCAGCATGGGTTGGGAGTGGGCATTCATCATCATCGGTGTGCTCGGTTATGTATGGATGGGTCTCTGGCTATGGCTCTACGAGAAACCATCAAAGAGCAAGCATGTCAACAAGGCTGAGCTTACCTATATCGAGCAGGATGAGGAAGCTGAGCAGGCTGCTGCTGCAGAGCAGACAGAGGAAATCGAGGAGAAGACCATCGGCTTCATGAAGTGCTTTACCTTCCGTCAGACATGGTCATTCATTGTCGGTAAGTTTATGACCGATGGTGTATGGTGGTTCTTCCTGTTCTGGGCTCCAGCTTATTTCTCTGACCAGTATGGTTACTCTTCTGACTCAAGCATGGGTATCGCCCTCATCTTTACTCTTTATGCTATCGTAACAGTACTGAGTATCGGTGGTGGTTATCTGCCAACCTACTTCGTAGACAAGAAGGGAATGAATCCATATATCGGCCGTATGCGTGCGATGTTGATTTTCGCTTGCTTCCCATTGCTCGGTTTGATAGCCCAGCCTATGGGTGAGTACAGCGCATGGTGGCCAGCTGTCATCATCGGTCTTCTCGGTGCAGGTCATCAGGCATGGTCTGCCAACCTGTATTCTACTATTGGTGATATGTTCCCTAAGAGTACTGTAGCAACCATTACAGGTATTGGCGCTATGGCAGGTGGTATCGGTTCCTTCCTGATCAACAAGGGTTCCGGTATGCTCTTCACCTATGCCGAGGGCCAGGGGTCTGCCTTCAGTTTCATGGGCTTCGATGGCAAGCCAGGTGCCTACATGATTGTGTTCTGCATCTGTAGTGTGGCTTACCTCGTAGGATGGTGCATCATGAAGGCTTTGGTTCCTAAGTACAAGCCTATCGTAGTGGAGTAATGACTCAACTTTCACACATGCGAAACTTCAATAAAAAAGAAGCGCATCAGCAAAATAAATGCTGATACGCTTTTTTTATTTTCTCTTTTGGGAGCCTTTTCCCTTTTTCCTTTTTTACCTTTTCCCTTTTTTTACTTTTTTACCTTTTTACCTTTTTACCTTTAAATAAATCCCTGCTTTCTGAGCGCCTCCATGAATCCGGTACTCATGGCTTCGCAGTCCTTCTTGGTATATCGAATGTCGGTAAATACCTGTGCCAAAGTCTCTACCTGGTTGGTGCGAACAAACTCCTTGTTTTCTTCGAGTGCCTCTTTCTCGGCATAGAAGTCATCAATCTTCTCGGGGGTATAGTCGTCGAAGGTTTCGCTGTGTACGATGGAACGCAGTGGCAGACGGTCGGTCTGTGCAGGCTTTTCGTCGGGCCATCCAACGGTAAGGGTGGCAACAGGCATGACGAGTTGGGGCAGATGTAATGTGTCGATAATCATCTGTGGCATGTAGACCGTAGTGCCCAAGAAGCAGGTACCCAAGCCTGCCGCTTCTGCCAGGACTGTGAATGTCTGGGTGAAGAGCAGGGCATCGGTGGCGGCATTCATGAACGACAGGATGTTGTCGTAACCAGGATGAGCCTTGCGATGATTTGCCCATGCTGTGGTGCGGCGATAGTCGGCGCAGATGGTCAGTACAACTGGTGCTTGTGTTACCATGGGCTGGTTGAAATGGGCTGGCGCCAAGGCCTTCTTGCCTTCCTCGCTACGGGTTACCACAACGCTGTATAGCTGGAGGTTGCCCATGGTAGGAGTGCGCTCAGCTTCCTGCAGCAGGCTGTTGAGCAACTCTTCTGATATCTCGCGGTCGGCATATTTGCGAATGGATGTTCTGTTTTTTATTGATTCCATAAATTCCTATATATAATAATGTGTAAATTCTCTTACTGTCACATTGATGACAGCAGATCAATGCGTCATCGTTCGACTATGTTCATGCAAAGTTACACATTCTTTCTTGATTTCGGTGTATTCTTTTTCCTTTTTGTTTCATTTGTGCTGCAAAAAGTTGCATAGTTGGGAAATAAAAGTTAAATTTGCATCCAAATTTAGTAGAATATTCATAGAACATACTGTGTAAATGGAGAATATAGATCATATATCATTCGAACAGGCTTCGGCTGAGCTGTTGGAGAAAGTGCACCATACCCTTTCGGCTTTCCGGCAGCGTTTTGAAGGCGAGGATATAGATTTCGCCAAGCTGCATCGTGAATTGGTGAAGCGGGTGAATGATGAGCTGGACGTACAGCCTTGCCATCCCGAGGTGGTGGAAGTGCGGCCCAAGGTGTTGGACTGTGATGTGGTGAGATTTCAGAACAATAAAGACAAGTGGGTGGCGCTTATCGGCTTGCTCGATGGTCATCCTTATGAAATATTTACAGGTCTGCTCGACGACGAGGAAGGCATCATGCTGCCCAAGTCGGTGATGAAAGGCCGAATCGTGAAGGAGGTGAACAACGATGGCACCAAGCGTTACGACTTCCAGTTTTTCAACAAGCGAGGATACAAGATGACCATTGAGGGACTCAGTGAGCGCTTCAATCCTGAATACTGGAACTATGCCAAGCTGATATCGGGCGTGCTCAGATACCGCATGCCTATAGAGCATGTCATCAAGTTGGTGAGTCAGCTGCAGTTGACCTCCGAGAGTATTAATACCTGGAAGGTGGGCGTGGAGCGTGCGCTGAAGAAGTATGTATGCGAGGAGACTCAACAGTCGGAGAAGGAGGATGAGCATGAAGGTAAAGAATAGCCGCATCTTCCTGCGCAATGTCAGGTTTCATGCCTATCATGGAGTGCTGGAACAGGAGCGCAGCGTGGGCAATGACTATGTGGTGAACATCGTGGCAGACTGCGATTTCACCCATGCCCTGCAGACCGATGAGTTGCAGGACACGGTGAGCTATGCCGACATCTACACCCTGCTGAAAGAGGAGATGGCTGTGCCCAGCAAGTTGCTGGAACATGTGGCAGGAAGAATAGGGGAGCGCCTCTTTACCGAGTTTCCTGCTATACAGAGTCTCGACATCAGTATCATGAAGGTGAATCCGCCCTTTGGTGCCGATTGCGACGGAGCAGGAATAGAAGTACACTTAATGAATTATAAAACTTTGTGCTAAATTTAGGTTTTCTGATTGGAAATGCTTAATTTTGCACCATCATAAGCAAATATATGTTTAGCAAGAAGATATTATCCTTGGTGGCCATGTGGCTTTTGTTGGTCTTGAATGCGTTCTCGGCCAACAAACGTTTTACGCTCGTTATCGATGCTGGTCACGGAGGACATGACGCGGGAGCCTTGGGAACCATCTCGAAGGAAAAGGACATCAACCTGTCGGTGGCGCTGGCTTTCGGACGATACGTGGAGCGCAACCAGCCAGATGTCAGGGTGGTATACACCCGTAAGACGGATGTGTTCATACCCCTGAAGGAAAGAGCCAATATTGCCAACAGGGCGAATGCCGACCTCTTCATATCGGTACATACCAATGCCTTGCCTGCGGGCAAGATAGCACGAGGATTCGAGACCTATACCTTAGGTATGCACAGGGCCAAGGACAACCTCGATGTGGCTATGCGAGAGAACTCGGTTATCTCGATGGAGAAAGGCTATCAGCAAACCTATCAGGGATTCGACCCCAGGTCGTCGGAGAGCTATATCATCTTTGAGTTCATACAGGGAAAGAATATGGAACGAAGCGTGGAACTGGCGCGAATGATTCAAAAGAGTGTATGCACTGGTGCCAACCGACCCAATAAGGGAGTACACCAGGCGGGATTCCTGGTGCTGCGCGAAACATCTATGCCAGGCTGTCTGATAGAGTTGGGCTTCATCACCACACCCGATGAGGAGCAACTCCTCAACTCGACTAACCGTGTGGACGACATAGCACGTGGCATCTATCAGGCTTTTGCCCAGTATAAGGATAGATACGACAAGGGCGTGTCGGCCTTACCGTCCTACGGATGACGACAAGGCAGAGGTGCCTACCATCGTACCTTCAGACTATAAGGAAGAAAAGACACCGGCAGTGGCAAAGCCAGCTACCCGATCAACCCGTGCTGCCCAACCCCGTACGGCACCCGTGAGAAAGGTGGAGGAGCCGGAGCATAAGCAGAACCAGAAAAAAGTGGTCAAAGCTCAGAACCAGACGAAGGATGAACCCGTGTTCAAGGTGCAGATTCTGGCAAGCAGCAGGGTGCTGCGGACAGGAGACAGCCATCTGAAGGGTGAGACCGAATATGATTCCTATCAGGAGAACGGCATGGTGAAATACACCATGGGAGCCTCGACCAACTATAATGAGATATGTCGACTGCGCAAGTCGCTGCTCGAAAAGTTCCCCGAGGCTTTCATCATCGCCTTCAAAAACGGACAGAAGTATGATGTAGGTCAGGCAATAAGAGAGTATAAACAGAACAAGAACAAATAAGAAATGAAAATGAGCAAGGAAATAAAGATAGCTCTTGTGGCTGTCGTGGGCATATTGATTATGTACTTCGGAATCAACTTTCTGAAGGGCATCAACCTTTTCTCGTCACACAACTACTATTACATTACCTTTAACGACATTCAGGGATTGGGAGCCTCTACTCCTATCTATGCCGATGGTTACAAGGTGGGAACAGTAGACGCGATAGAATTTGACTATGGTCAGGATGGACCTATCAAGGTGAAGGCTGATATCGACAAGGCTTTGCGTATACCTGCCGGCAGTAAGGCAGAGATAGAGAAGGACCTCATGGGTAACCTGCAGGTGAATCTGCTCCTGGCCACTAATCCCCGTGAACGCATAGAGCCAGGAGGCATCATCCCCGGTGCTGTGAATGCAGGAGCCATGGGAAAGGTGGCAGATATGGTGCCTGCCATCGAGAAGATGCTGCCTAAACTCGATTCTATACTGGGTAGCCTTAATGCTCTCCTTGCTGACCCTGCCCTGGCAGCATCACTGCACAATGTACAGACTATCACATCCAACCTCACCGTGTCTACCCGTGAGCTGAACACCCTGATGACAGGTCTCAACAAGCAGGTGCCTGGTATGATCAACCGTGCCAACGGTGTACTCGACAATACCAACAAGCTGACTGCCAACCTGGCCGGTCTCGATGTGCAGGGTACACTCGACAGGGTGAACCGTACCTTGGCAAATGCAGAGGAATTCACCAACAAACTGAATAGTGACAAGGGAACACTCGGACTGTTGATGAACGATCCGCAGTTGTATCATAATCTCAATGCCACCATGCGCGATGCCGACTCGCTGGTTGTCAACCTGAGACAGCATCCTAAGCGCTATGTACATTTTTCAATCTTTGGCAAGAAAGATAAATAAAGATTTGTGTATTTGCTATTTATTTTATAACTTTGCAGACAGGTTCGCTTTGTTTGAAGCTGCCTGTAAAGTAAAAATAAATAGTAAATATATCATATAGAGAATGTTAGCAAGTCCAAAACCACTCTGGGATAATTGTCTCGCCGTTATTCGCGATGCAGTGAAGCCCGACCAATACAAGACTTGGTTTGAGCCCATCGTCTTCGAGTCGTACAAACCGGCTACGAAGACTTTGTTGCTTAGGGTGCCCAGTACCTTCTTCTATGAGTATCTGGAGGCTAACTATGTGGACTTGCTGAGCAAGGTGCTGCAGCGTAACTTCGGTGAGGGAGTAAGATTGACTTACCGTGTCGTTGCCGACTTGGAACACAAGAAGACGATAGTCCTCGAAGCCGATCCTAATGATGTGGATGTGGCTGAGCAGAGACGTATACAGGCCGAACAGCCTAAAGTGCAGCAGCCCGAAGACATCGATACGCAGCTTGATCCTAAGCTCACGTTCAACAACTATGTGGAGGGTGCCAGTAACAAGTTGCCACGTTCGGTAGGCTATTCTATTGCCGAACATCCCAATACCACTCAGTTTAACCCCATGTTTATCTATGGTCCGTCAGGTAGTGGCAAGACGCATCTTGTCAATGCCATCGGTGTGCTGACCAAGAAGACTTATCCCAAGAAGAGAGTGCTGTATGTCAGCGCACGCCTCTTCCAGAACCAGTATATAGAGGCGGTGCTTCACAACTCCACCAACGATTTCATCAACTTCTATCAGACAATAGACATGCTGATAGTGGATGATATT
>ERZ857745.4372-NODE-4372-length-12415-cov-5.134142_pt1 | contig 12415 bp, 8 predicted proteins | sample MGYA00519699_ERZ857745 | MGnify/ENA primary metagenome ERZ857745 (study PRJEB31778, sample SAMEA3449357) | human gut metagenome | biome: human gut; feature: human-associated habitat; material: faeces | place: United Kingdom | collected 2010/2012 ...
TTTTATATTTGAAATCGCCGATTTTTAATCTTTCCGGCTCCATTTCAAGCGCTACAATATAACAATCTTCTCTGCCAGATCCGCCCGCATAAGCTTCCCCGTACAGTCCTCCCAGAATGATGATGTTGCCTGCGGAGATCACCGCACTGCCCGGGTAGACATCCCCCAGGACCACGATGCTGTTCTCGGTTTCTATGACTTCCCGGTTTTTGAGGGTTCCCTTGTAGAACTGCCCCTCGTCCCCGGTGGAAAGCTTTTTCTCCATATGCTGCAGAGCTTTGATAAAGTTCTTGTTCGTGGTCTCATCATGGCCCACGATACAGGCGATCCTCACATTGCTGTTCTTCCGGATGGTATCCAGAATGCGGATTTCTTCCACTTCGGTCACCTCCCGTCCCTCCATGGATAATGCCATGGTGGACGTACCGAAGAAGTTTTTCGCCTCTGTGAATTTCACCGCCAGTTCCTGCAGGATTTCTTCCAGGGAAGCATCCTCCCTCATCAGAAGAGTGATCCCGCTCTGATAGCTTTTGATCAATACTGCATCTTTCATTTTCTTATACCTGTCTTTTTATTTTCTTAATATCCGAAGTCCCACATTTGGCATTCATCTGTCTGTGTTATCTGACTCCGGATAGTTACATCTCATTGGATACTGCATTGTCGAGAGTATCCGCAGTACCTGTGATCAGATCATCCTCTTCCGCCAGTCCGTAATAATACTTGATAATATCTCTGGTGAACTGGGCTGCATAGTCTGAAGAATATCCGAAAGGTATTCTTGTGGCAATGGCGATCTCCGGATTCTCATACGGCGCATAGCAGATAAAAAGCGCATGGTTTGGTCGGGAAGCTGTCTGCTCTGCCGTACCGGTCTTACCTGCGGCATTTACCGCCAGATCACTAAAGTACTTTTTGTTTTCCACCACCTGACGCATTCCCAGATGGAACGCATCCCAGTATTCCTGCGGCAGGTCAATCTGATTTCTCACTTCTGCATGGTACTCTTTCAACAGATTGCCCTGGGAATCTGTTGTCTTATCCAACAGGGTCAGATTATAGCAGGTCCCACTGTTGGCAATGGTAGTGACATATCTGGCCAGTCCAACGGTAGTGTAGCTGTTGCTGCCCTGTCCGATGGCAGAACGTACCGGATCCTTGGTGGATACATCCGGTGCATATTCTCCGATCTCCACTCCCGATTTATCTGTCAGTCCATACAGATCCGCATATTTGCTCAGGGTATCCAGACCCGCTTCCTCATTATAGCTTCCGGTTCTGGTAGCCAGCTGGTAGCCCACATTGTAGAAGAAGTAGTTACAGGAATCCTTGATGGCAGATGTCACATTTTCATAGCCATGTCCGGAAATTTTCCAGCATCTGGGGGATGGTGTGATCTCGGTAAAAGTACCGACACAGTTCACGCGGCTCTGAAGATTAATCACATTCTCCAGAAGTCCCGCTGTAGCGGATACAATCTTGAACGTGGAACCGGGTGCTGCCTTATACTGGGTGGCAAAATTCAGCTGTGGGCTGGACTTGTCCGCATTCAGCTGCGCATAATACTCCGCATCCACGGTATTCGCCATTTTGTTATTGTCATATCCCGGATAAGACACCATAGCCAGCACATCTCCCGTATTGACATCCGTAATGACTACAGAGGCATTGCAGGGATCCAGTGCCAGTTGGGCCGGTGTGATCTCCAGATTATTGATCCGGTTCATCATAAACTGATATGCCGACAATTTACCGGAATACAGTGCTTCTTCATCCTCAGCCGGGATGTCCACCACCTGCTGTTCACACAGGAGCATACAGATCTGTTTCCCGGTGATCTTGTCATTTAAAAGCATATACTTGTAGAAACGTTTCTGGAACTCCGTGGTATGGTCGATGGCATTAATGGTGTACTCCAACAGTTTGTCATAAACTTCTGTAGAATCCGAATATTTGTCATTCAGATCCAGCTTGCTGACATCGATCCAGTTCATGGCGATGCAATACTGCAGATACTCCTTTAAGGAGATCACTTCCTCCTTCGCCCAGGCCGTCTGCGTAGCATCGTTATCATCCACCAGTTCCTTCATGATCACGCCTTCCTCCCGAAGGAGGCTTACGATATTACTCTGATAAACCTGATATTCCTTGGAAAGCTTGCTATAGGGAGTTGCCCCTTCTGTAAGTTCGTAAGTCAGTCTGTCGTAAACACCCTGCTTATACTCCAGATAAGCGGCATAGACTGCCTTTTCCGTCTCTCCGGCATCTTCTGCCTCGAAATGTTTTCTGTCCAGGATATTGTTGTTGATCATGGCAAAATACACGTCATAGATCGGGATCTTAATGGACGAGCTCTTGGCATTCTCCGGCAGATTGAATTCTTTGGCGTTGATGATCTTGCTTGCCACCAGACCGGCCAGCTTCTGTTCGATGATATTATATACCGCCTCCGTAAGATCCTTATCGATGGTCAGGTAGACATCCGCTCCCGGCTGTGCCTCTTTCCGCTCTAAAATAGTGATCACCTTACCGGTATTGTTCACCACCACTTTTTCACTGCCCTTGGTACCCTGCAGGGTAGTCTCCATATATGCCTCAATACCACTCTTACCTACCACATCATTGATGGTATAGGTATCCTCCAGGCCGCCTTCCGTCACCACCTGGTCATTTAACTCTGCCAGTTCATCGGAAGAGATTTTGCCGGTATATCCCAGCACATGGGCGAAATATTTGCTGTCTATGTAGTGGCGCACCGTATCCTCTACGATGGACACACCGTCCAGCTGGTCGGAATTCTCCATGATCACCGCCACTGTCTCCGCACTGACATTGGTAGCCACAGTGGTTCCCACATATTTCCGGAAGGAGGTCAGATTCATGGCATACCGGATGGTTACCATCTGCAGCCACTCCTCTTTGGTATAACCTTTCCCCGGCACGAAGGGGGTCTTGGTGTTCTCGGGATCTTCGTATTGACCGATAGCAAAGCCCTTGGCACTGCTTAAGTACTCTATCAGTTCCTGGGCTGTCATGGCTTTTTCTTCTTCACTAAGCTCGTCTATGGTTCTGTATCCAAGCACATCCGCCTGAAAACGAAGCAGCGCCGTACCATCCACGGAATAGGCATAATCGCCGTCTTCATCAATAATGATCTTAAAATCCGTGATCACACTGTCACCGTTTTTCTCGATCAGCTTTATCAGCCGATAGACAACGTCATTGACTTTTGCGTTCTTATTCCGGCTGGACTCAAACACATCCTCGATCTTCACAGAATAAGCCAGTTCATTTTCCGCCAGTACATTGCCGTTCCTGTCCAGAATCCGTCCTCTGGTACTGGATATATCCCTGGTCTTCTCGATCTGAAGGATAAAGTCGTTCAGATACTCTTCTCCGTTTACGATCTGCAGGTTGAAACAGCGGTAAAGCAGAACACCGGCAAAAAAAGCAAACAGTATCATAAGTACTGTCAGTCTGCTGGTCACAATATTAATAATGTGATCTCTAATTTCACGAAACAAATTTCTGTGCGCTCCTTTTTTCCTTCTCCTCCAGTTTCTGATTAATCTTCAGGATCAGAGGATACAAAATAATCGTAACAACGATGGTGTAAAGTGCCTCCGGCAGGATCACACTTGTAAAATAATACGGGAAATGAAAACGCCCTCTCAAAAGAAACATCAGAATGTAACAAATCAATCCATAAGAAATGTCGCTGACAATAATAAGCGCCAACGGCAGCTTGATATCCTCCGGATAAAAGATCCGGCTGAATTTCCCGTTAACAAAGCCTATGTACATCATGACCATGGCATAAAATCCCAGGAAACTTCCGAAAAAAATATCACATAAAAGCCCGCAGGAAAATCCGATCAGCAGTCCCTCCTTCTCCCCTCTCATAAATCCGAAGGAAGAAGTCAGAATGATCATCAGATTGGGAATGATTCCGCCCATTGCCAGGCTGTTAAATACACTGCACTGCAAGACAAAAAATAAAAGGATCAGAAGAACCACTACAATCTTGCGCAGGAAGCTGCTGTTATTCTCCATCTGCGCCTCCTCCCGGAACCTGCTGTTTCTTGTCCGTGATCACCAGCACCTCACTCAGATGCTCGAAATCCACCACCGGAGTCAGGTATCCGGATTTCGTCAGATTGTTGGTATCTTTATTGATGGTACTGATATAGCCGATCAGGATATTGGGAAGATATTTATCACTGATATCGGATGTAACTACCTTATCTCCCTCTGCCACTGCATCCTGGCTGTCCACCAGCTTGCTGAAAGGAATCACTCCCTGGGCCATCATCTGCAGATCTCCGGATACGATCAGATTGTCACCCGTGGCAAGTGTCATACCGCTGACATTAGAATTGTCGGAAATAATGGAAGTCACCCGGGACCAGTTCGGTCCTACGGACGTAATGCGTCCCACCAGACCGCCTCCGGCGATCACATTCATATCATCCGCCAGCCCATCATTAGAGCCTTTGTCAATGACAAAAGAAGAATACCAGTTGCCAGAATCTCTGCTGATGATCCGGGCACCGATCTTATTGTAGTCCCCGTATTCTTCATCAAGCTCCAGCAACCCTCTCAGTTCATTCAGTTCATATTTGTCCTGCTGCAGCAGAGTGTTCTCTTCCGTCAAGGAAGCCACCTGCTCCTTCAGGGCACTGTTCTCCGCTAAAAGCGTCCGGATCTGCACCAGTTCATCGGAACGATTTGCCAGCCATTCTCCGGCCTTGGCGATCCCCTGTTCAAAGGGTACGATCACATATCCCACCACTCTGTTGAACGGTCGGTTAAATACATTGGTTCCAAAGGTCACCAGCATCATGATGGTGCAGAGGATAGTTAAAATAAAAAGGAGATATTTACTCGGTAAAGTAAACCTCTCCCCTTTTCTTTTTACGACTGGGCTCATTTACTCATCCCTTCAATTGCATAAGCTACCGTTTTATAGTTATCATCCTTGATGATCTTGGCAAGTCCTGTTGCCACGCTGGTCAGCGGATTCTCAGCCACATTCACATGCAGTCCGGTACCGGTTGCCAGTCTCTCTGCCAGATGACTTACCTGGGATGCTCCTCCGGTCAGATAAATACCGTGACGGTAAATATCCGCTGCCAGTTCAGGGGGTGTTCTCTCCAGTATCACCTTTACATTATCAATAATGGTATTAAAGTGCTCTTCCAGAGACTCGTCCACCATTCTTGTGGGAATCTCACGCTCCACCGGCAGACCGGTGACAATGTCTCTGCCGTATACTACAGCACCCTTTCCTTCTTCTTCCAGTTCCTTCAGGGCAATCTTCACATTCTCAGCCGTCTTGCCACCGATGATCAGTGAGAATTCTCTTCTGACTGCCGCACGGATGGCATCATCAAATTTCATGCCGCCCACCTTGATCAGACGGCTCAGTACGATACCGCCCAGTGACAGGATGGAGATTTCCGTGGTCTCATAGCCGACATTCACCACCAGGACACCCTGGGAATTTTTTACATCGATATCCAGACCCAGACCGTCTGCCACGGCCTTCTCCACTACCATGATCTTCTTGGCCTTTACGTTAGCTCCTTTGATCAGATCATAGAATGCTCTTTTTTCCACCTCGGTAACATCCGTAGGCACTGCAATGAAGAAATCAGAAGGCTTGGTATTGCCCTTCTGCAGATCACCGATAAAATACTTTACCAGCGTCTCCATATTTTTGATATCCGCGATCACACCATTGGAAAGCGGATAAGAAATATGAATATTGCTGGGAGCTTTCTCATACATTTCAAATGCAGAGTTACCATAAGCAAATAAAGTATTCTTATTCTCGATGGCAATCATATTTTTTTCGATCATGATATTGTCATCATTGCGGTTATAGATCTTTATATTGTTGGTACCAAGGTCGATACCAAATGCATTGTTTGCCACTGTCGTTATCCCTTTCTTATATCAAAAATTTTTGCTCTCTGAAGCTAGTATACCTGTTATCGCCAATAATAATGTGGTCTAACAGCGGAATGTCCATCTGGTTTCCCACCTTTGCCACATTTTCCGTCAGCTCCCTGTCGGATCTGCTGGGAGTGGGATCTCCGCTGGGATGATTGTGCACGAGGATAAGACTGACTGCCTTGTCCTTTAACGCCTCCAAAAATATCTCTCTGGGAGAGATCAGTGCCATATTGACACTGCCGTCCGACAATTTCTTCTCACGGATCAGCTGTCCTTTGGCATCCAGACAGAGCAGATACACACATTCGGTATCCCTGTGTCTGAGCTTTTCCATAAAATATTCCGCTACATGATCCGCTCTGGTGAAGCAGATCCCCTCTCTGGCTTTGGCCCGGCTCATCCTGTTGGACAGTTCGGCGATGCATTTTAGTTTCACCGCTTTCACCATGCCGATGCCCCGGATCTCCATCAGTTCTTCCACACTCACATCATGCAGACCCAGCAGTCCTTCTCTCGGATAGGTGGCCAGTGCCAGTACCTTCTCAGCCAGCGCCACCGCGGAATCCTCCTTCGTCCCGGTTCGCAGAATCACCGCAAGCAATTCCGCCTCCGTAAGATTCTCCGGTCCGAACTGCAGAAATCTCTCATAGGGAAGTCCCCGGTCTGTATTTACCTGTACATTCTTCTCGGGCATAAGTCTCCTTCTGCCTGCTCCGACGTATGCTGCCTAACGGATAAAACGGTATACCACGAACGCTATGATCACACCGATCACACTGGCGATCGTGATGTTAAACTCCAGCCCGAAAGTCAGAATAATGAAACCGAGATTCAGTTCCACTGGACTGCTGAGGCCGAAATTCTGTCCGTAATTCAGAAAAGTACCGTCGAAATAAGTCCCTATAAATCTGCCGATCACAAATCCGATCAGTACCAGGACGATCAAAACCCAATTAATTCTCTTCAAGGTAGTTCCTCTTCTTTCTTCTGTGTACTCTCCATGGCTGAACAGTCTCCCCGTGAGCCTGTCTTCCATACGTCTTTTTATACTATCACAAAAAGCTTCTTCTGTACACAAATTTAGTAGATTTTATTTTGCGCTTTTTCTACAGGATTCGTATTTTTCAATGTAGTTCTACATGCTTTCCGGATCTGTTCTTCCGTCACAAGACCTTTTTGTACCAGTACCTGCAGGGATTTCAGAATACCGAATTTGGCATGCTGCCAGGTCAGTCCGCCCTGGAAATACACTGCATACGGAGGCTTGATGGGGCCGTCCGCAGACAGCTCAATGGAGGAACCGGAAACAAATGCTCCCGCTGCCATAATGACCTGTGCATCATATCCCGGCATATCCCAGGGTTCCGGTGTCACATGACTGTCTACCGGTGCCGCCGCCTGAATTCCCTGGCAGAAGCCGATAACCCCCTCAGGCTGACCGAAGGTCACTGCCTGAATGATATCGTGTCGGCTCTCACTGCCGTTCGGTACTACCGCAAAACCTAATTTTTCATAGACATTGGCTGCAAAGATCGCACCCTTCAGTGCTCCCGCCGTCACCGTGGGAGCCAGGAAAAATCCCTGATAAAAATCTTTCAAAATGCCAAGGGAAGCGCCGACTTCCTTGCCCAGCCCCGGAGAGGTCAGACGGTATGCCGCATTTTCCACACATTCTTTCTTTCCAGCAATATATCCGCCGATAGGAGCCAGTCCGCCTCCGGGGTTCTTGATGAGAGATCCTACGATCATATCCGCACCCACGTCGGAAGGTTCTATGGTCTCCACGAATTCTCCGTAGCAGTTATCCACCATGCAGATCACGTCCGGCTTAATACCTTTAATGAAGGCGATCAGTTCGCCGATCCGCTGTACGGACAGGGTGGGTCTGGTCTGGTAGCCCTTGGATCGCTGAATCGTTACCAGATGAGTTTTCTCATTGATATTCTCACGGATTTTATCGTAATCAAAGCTTCCGTCCGGCAGCAGATCCACCTGGCGATAAGTCACACCGTATTCTGCCAGCGATCCCTTCGACGGGCGGATACCGATGACTTCTTCCAGCGTATCATAGGGTTTGCCTACCGGGGACAACAGTTCGTCTCCAGGTCTTAAATTGCTCATCAGAGCCAATGCCAGTGCATGCGTGCCGCAGGTGATCTGAGGGCGCACCAGTGCATCCTCCGTATGGAAAGTCGCTGCATAGACAGCCTCCAGGGTATCTCTTCCAAGATCGTTGTAGCCGTAACCGGTAGTGCCCAACAGGCAGGCCTCACTGACCTGATGCTGCTGCATGGCATTTACCACCTTTAACTGATTGTATTCCGCGTTACTATCCACTTCATCAAAGCGGTCTCTTAAACTTTTCTCAATGGTGCAGCCGTAATCATATACGGTCTTGCTGATTCCCATAGACAGGTAGATCTCTTCATTACTGCTTCTCATAAATCTCTTTTTCTCCTAATTCTCTGATCATGTATTCCAATATTTTCTCTTCGTTATAATCAAACCGGCCCTTGTCGATCCAGGTGACTTCACTCTCTCTGCGAAACCATGTCAGCTGTCTCTTGGCAAAATGCCTGGTATCCCGTTTCAAGGTATAGACCGCATCTTCCAGGCTGCATTCTCCATCCAGATATTCCAGAATCTCCTTGTAGCCCAGTCCCTGCATGGACGTCATGCCCTTACGGCATCCCATATCCTTCAGTTGTCTTACCTCATCCACCAGACCCTGTGACATCATTTCATCGATTCTGTCCTCGATCCGTGCATACAGCTTTTCCCGGTCGTCCGTCAGCACAAAATAGCTGAAATTATAGGGACTTGTCCGTTCTTTTTCCCTCTCGTTGTGTACAGAGATCGGTTCTCCTGTCAGTTCATAATATTCTAAAGCACGGATGGTTCTCTTGATATTATTGGCATGAATATTCTCCGCCGATACGGGATCGACCTTCTTCAGCATCTCATGCAGACTCTCCGGTCCCTGTTCTTCTGCCAGAAGTTCCAGTTTTTTTCGATATTCGGTGTTCTCTTCGTTTTCCGTAAAATCAATGCCCCGAAGCACCGCCTGAATGTAAAATCCGGTGCCTCCCACCAGAATAGGGATATGGCTCCTGTCATATATCTGCTCCATACATTCCAGACAATGTTTCTGGAACACTACTACATTGAATTCTTCCCAGGGCTCCAGAATATCGATCAGATGATGGGGCACCCCCTCCATCTCCTCCGGACGGATCTTGGCAGAACCGATATCCATATGTTTATATACCTGCATGGAATCTGCCGACAGGATTTCTCCGTTTATGGCTTTTGCCAGCGCGATGGACAGTTTTGTCTTTCCCACAGCTGTCGGCCCGGTCAGGACCACCAGTGGTTTCTTTTTATTCTGTATTACCGACATTATTTTTTCCTTACTCTTTTTATCCTGCTATCCGTTGTTCTGGGTACAGTTTGCTGCATCGATGGCGATGACCAGCATCAGACCCTCCAGTTCATCCTGTGGATCGGAGAAATTAATAGTATACGTATCTCCCCAGTGAAACAGTTCTTTAGAGATATGGATGATACTGCTGCATCCGTTGTATACATCATAATCCCATCCCAGAAAATCTCCCTCCACGCGCCAGCCGTTATAGTCGATCTCATATCTGGGCTTGAAAAAAGAAAACTGTTTGCGGATTTCACCACGGACCCGGCCACCGATCTCGATTTCAAAGGCCGGAAGAAAGGTAAGCAGCCGCTGTCTGATCACTCCCAGTTCATGGTTATTTCTGTCGTATACATGCAGCTGGTGTCCCAGGGAGAAAAACTCCGCTTTTACAAAATATTTTGGATTTTCATTTTCATCATAGACATCATAGGAATCTGTCCAGGAAAACACTCTCTGTTTGATCAGTAAACGCATTATACTATCCTCTTAAATTTCTTCTCCAGATCTGTCTCCGTCATGGTAATAATAGTGGGTCTGCCGTGGGGACAGTTGTAGGGATTATCCAGGGTCAGAAGTTCGTCGATCAATTTCTCCGCCTCCTGAAAGCTCAGACGGTTATTGCCTTTGACCGCCGCCTTGCAGGACATGGATGCAATCTTTTCCTCAATGACCTGAAAACTTCCGCGATTGCCGGTCTCCTGGGACAGTTCATCCAGCACTGCAAGGAACAGTTCCCTCTCACTGCATCCGTAGAGATCCACTGGTACACTACGGAGGGCATATTCGTTGCCTCCGAAAGCATCAATCTCAAATCCCAGCTGTGCAAAAGCATCCTCATAGGTGTGCAGAATGCTTTCCTCCTGTCCTGTCAGGCTGACAATAATCGCCGGCATCAGACGTTGGGACACCACACTCTTTTCATAAAACTGTTTCATCAGGCGTTCATATTTTACCTTTTCATGAGCCGCATGCTGGTCAATGATGAACAATTTGTCTTCAAACTGGATCAGCCAGTAAGTATCAAAGACCTGACCGATAATCCGGTAACGGCTGCGATTCTGCATGGACAACAGTTTTTCCTCGAACAGATTCAACTGCTGGGTATTTTTGATCTCCGGTTCCGGGGCGGCAGCTGCATCCTGCGACGATGCCGTGGGCTGTCCGGAAGCAGTTGTTGTGGCCATCTGTTCCTGTACCGGGTTCTTCCTGTCTTCCGGCGGCACTGCCTCCACGAAGAAATCATCTTCCTGCGGTACGGCTGTGGTGCTGACTGCTTTGGAAACTTCTGGTGTATTACCGTACAGGACGGCCTGCGTTTTTTTCACCGTCACAGTTCCTGCAACACCCACTGTGGAGTTCTCTATTAGCTCCGGCTTGCGGATACTGGTCTGTACCCCGGCATGATTTTCCTGCCAGACAGGTTTCTGTATAAATTCTCTCCGGTCCCTGGAAGCCGCTTCATATTTTGCTGCCTCCATGACACGATAGCTTTCTTCTCTCTTTTTTTCAAATACTTCCGGTGTGTGTTCTTTCCAGGAAGCTCTTCTCTCTTCCTGTTCTTTCTTCTGGATTGCCTTTTCATCCTCCAGAGAAGCATCCGGGATCATCTCCCGGTTTCGCAAAGTGATGGTGATCTTCTCACTGAGCATTCTGGCAAATGCCATGCCGTCAGAGAACCGCACATCCATTTTGGAAGGATGTACGTTCACATCCACCATCTCCGTATCCATGGTGATATGCAGTACGCACAGTGGAAACTTATGCTGCATCAGATACTGCTTGTAGCCTTCCTCGATAGCCTTGGCGATCACACCGCTGCGGATAAAACGACCGTTGATAAAATAGATCTCGAAGTTACGGTTGGAACGCACCAGTACCGGTTTGCCCAGATATCCTTCGACTTTGATGCCGTTCTCTTCGATCTGGATAGGCACCAGCTCTGCGGCGATCTCCCTGCCGTAGATCCGGTAAATTACCTCCCGCAGGTCACCGTTTCCGGAGGTATGGAATCTGGTCTGGTTTCCCAGTACGAATTTAAACGAAATATCCGGTCTCGACAATGCCAGATGTTCCATCAGATCCGTGATATAACTGCCCTCTGTGGCAGGCTGTTTTAAGAACTTCCGGCGTACCGGCGTATTAAAAAACAGGTTCCGCATGAGGAACGTTGTGCCGTCCGGTGCACCGATTTCATCAATGGATTGCTCCCGCGCCCCTTCCAGTACCATGCGGGTACCCGTGAGATTTTCCTTTCGCTTGGTAATGATCTCCACCCGGGAAACTGCCGCGATACTGGATAAAGCCTCACCACGGAATCCCAGACTCGCAATATGGTTCAGATCATCCGCATCCTCTATTTTACTGGTGGCATGGCGCAGGAACGCGGTAGGAAGCTGATCTCTCTCGATACCGCAGCCGTGAGCTACACGTCTAACGGTGAAAGTCTCGTTGATTCCGCCGTGCTTCTTAGCGATAACAGTACCCTCGAATACCTGGATACGGAACTTCTCGCCTTCCTTGATCTTAACGTGAACCTTTACGAGGTCGCCGATCTCGATCTTGGGAGCCTCAGCCTTCATGCTGCCCTGCTCAATGAGTTTTAATGCGTCCATAATTTTCCTCCTGATTTTTCGGACATTCTTGATAACGACTTATTCGTACACAAAAGTGCCGGGAAAACCCCGATAACAGCGGACTGTCCGTTTTTAATGTTTGGCTTAGCGCCGCGCATTAACACACATTATTCCGCAAAAACGCAGAATAACGGATACTAAATGCTTTAATATTATACCATCTTTAAAGAAAAAAATCAAGACCTTTTCGCAAACATTTCATACAAAATTGCCTAAAATCCCAAGTTTTTTATGTATAGTTCGTCGAATTCCGCGTAGAGTCGGTGCGAAACGTCCTCGGCTGAATCGCACAGCGCGTGTACTCTCTCCAGAAGCTGCGGCTGAACAAGGCAGTCGATAACACCCTGTTCGCCCGGAAGCCTGCACCAGCCGTACTTCTCCGCAAGCCCCTTCG
>ERZ857745.4389-NODE-4389-length-12384-cov-4.934707_pt1 | contig 12384 bp, 9 predicted proteins | sample MGYA00519699_ERZ857745 | MGnify/ENA primary metagenome ERZ857745 (study PRJEB31778, sample SAMEA3449357) | human gut metagenome | biome: human gut; feature: human-associated habitat; material: faeces | place: United Kingdom | collected 2010/2012 ...
CGCTGGTGAACACAGCGACGAGCTTTACCTCGCTCCAGCCGCAGAGCTCAAAGTGATGGTGCAGCGGCGCCATTTTGAAAAGGCGCTTGCCGTGCGTGGCTTTGAAGTAGATGACCTGCAAAATGTCGGACAGCGTCTCGCAGATGTAGACAAAGCCGACGGGGATCAGCACAAGCGGCATATCGTAGGCAAAGGCCAGCGCCGCCACCGTGCCGCCGAGGAACAGCGAGCCTGTGTCACCCATGAAGACCTTGGCGGGGTGGAAATTATAGATGAGGAAGCCGAGAATTCCCCCGACGAGCGCCGCAGCATAAATGCCGAGCTGCTCATAGCCCTGCCACCAGATGGCGAGCACGGTGAAAAACAGGCCGACCGGCACCGTCACGCTGCCGGCCAAGCCGTCGATGCCGTCCGTGATGTTGACGGCGTTGACCGTGCCGACGATGACAAACGCCGCAAACACCATGTACACCCACCAGCTCATGACGATCTGCGTGTTGAAAAACGGCACGTAGAGGTTCGGCGTCAGCATACCCTCAAAGCGCATCAGGCAGAGGAACGCGACCGCCGCGGCGAGCTGGAGCAGGAACTTCTGAAGGGCCGTAAGGCCGAGGTTCTGCTTGTGCTTCACCTTTTCAAAGTCGTCTAAAAAGCCGATGCCGCCGAAGATCAGCGCAAAAAAGAAGATGTAGAGGTGCTCAAAGTCCCCCGCCATCATGCCCTTCCAGCCGCAGATCAGAATAGAGACGAAGATGCCGAGGATGAACATTAAGCCGCCCATCGTCGGCGTGCCGGCCTTTCCGGCGTGCCAGGTGGGGCCGTCCTCGCGGATGCTCTGTCCGGCCTTGAGCTTTCTCAGCTCAGGGACCAGAAATTTTCCCGTGATCGCGGAGACCGCGAAGCTCAGTATGCAGGCAATGATGATCTTCATGTTCGTTTTCCTTCGCCGCGTCGGCGGCGTCCTTCCTTTGTACTTGCGCGAACCTCTCGCGCACGACCTCCCTCTCGTCGAGGTGGTATTTTATCGTTCCGATCTCCTGATAGGTCTCGTGCCCCTTGCCGCAGAGGACGACGACGTCGCGCGCTTTCGCCTCGCGCAGAGCAAAGCCGATGGCCTCGCGCCGGTTCTCGATGACGGCGAACGGCGTTCTGCTCTCCAAAAGTGCGGGGAGCACATCGCGCAGGATGGTGTAAGGGTCTTCGGTGCGGGGATTGTCGCTCGTGAGGACAACGAAGTCCGAGAGCGCCGCGGCGATGCGGCCCATGCGGGGTCGCTTCGTCTTATCGCGGTCGCCCCCGCAGCCAAAGAGCGCGATGACGCGCCCGTCGGCAAAGCCGCAGACCGTGGAGAGAATATTTTTGAGCCCGTCGGGCGTGTGCGCATAGTCAATGATGACGGTGAACGGTGCATCAAGCGGTACGACCTCGCACCGCCCCTTAACGCCGACACATTCCGTCAGCGCTTTTGCCGCGTCGGAAAGCGGCACGCCGAGCGCCTGCACGGTGCAGAGCGCTGCGAGCGCATTGTAGAGCGAAAAGCCGCCGGGGATGCCGATTTTCGTCTCCTCGTGGTCGAAGTCGGTGCAGGCGGTAAAGCGCACACAGTCGTTTTCGTAGCGGGCACGCCAGCCGACAAGGTCATTCGTCATGCCCTGCCCGAATGTAATCCGCTCGCTCGTAAAGCGGGCGAGCAAGCGCTCCGTCCACGCATCGTCACCGTTGACGCAGGCGATGTCACACTGGTCGAAAAGCCTCGACTTCGCGTCGCAGTAGGCCTCCATCGTGCCGTGGTAGTCAAGATGATCCTGCGTCAGGTTCGTGAAAACACCGACGCGGAATCGGATTCCTTCTACCCTGCTCTGCATCAGCGCGTGGGACGAGACCTCCATCACGGCATAGGTGCAGCCCGCATCGACCATCTGGGCGAGCAGGCGCTGCACGGTCAGCGCGTCGGGCGTTGTGCGGTCGGTCGGGATGGTCTTGTCACTGATCAAATTCTGATTCGTGCCGATCAGGCCGACCTTTGCGCCCTTCGTGCGCTCCAAAAGCTGTTTGATAAGATACGTCGTGGTCGTTTTGCCGTTTGTGCCGGTCACGCCGACCACGGTGAGTTTTCCCGCCGGAGTACCATACCATACCGCCGCGCAAAGCGCAAGCGCTTTGTGCGCATCCGGCACTAAGATATAGGGAATTTCCGTCTCCGGCGGATGCTCGCACACGGCGCAGGCCGCGCCGCGCGCTTTGGCTTCGGCGATAAACTCGCCGCCGTCCTCCTTCTCCCCCGGCAGGGCGAAGAAGAGGAATCCCTCTTCTACCTTGCGGGAATCGAGCGCAAGGCCTCTGACTATCAGGTCAGGCGGCGCATGCACCGTTTTGTCTTCTAATGCGGAAATAAGCTCAGATAACTGCGTTTGAAAAATTCCTTTCGGAATTGGGTCTTGCTGTCTTTAGTCGCGCACCGAGCTGTCGCTGAACTGGACGCGCACGACCGTACCGGCCTCGACCTCCGTGCCCGCGGCGATGCTCTGCGAGATGGCGCGCACCGTGGACGAGCTTGCGTTCGTCGCGCCGGAAACGCCCATGATGAGCCCCGCGTTCACGATCTTCTGGTTCGCGGTCGCGGCGCTGTCGCCCACGACGTTCGGGACGATGCACTTGTCAGTCGACTTCTCCGCGCCGAGGTAGAGGATGATCTCCGCGCTGTTCGGCACGATCGCGCCGCCCGCGGGCGTCTGGTCGGTGACGGTATCGCCGCTGCCGACGGTGCGGAAGCTGAAGCCGTTCGCGCTCAGGCGCTCGGCCGCCGCGTCCTTGCTGAGGCCGACGACGTTCGGCACAGTCTTATCCGCGCCGACGAGCTCTTCAGCGGTGTAGCTCGGCTCAATGCCGAGATACGGCAGGATCTCGCCCATGACGGAACTCGCCACGGGGGCGACCATGTTACCGCCGGAAACGTAGGTACCGGTCCACTTGCTCGGCTCGTCGAGCGTCAGGAGCATCATCACCTGCGGGTCATCCGCGGGGGCGAAGCACACGAACGAGACGATGACGCCGCCGCCGACCTTATCGGCCGTGCCGGTCTTGCCGCCGATGCGGTAGCCCGCGACCTGACCGTTCTTGCCCGTGCCGCTTGTGACCTCATACTCCATAATGTCGCGCACAAGCGCGGACGTCTCCTCGGAGACGACCTGACGGATGGGCGTGGAGTCGTGCTTGGAGACGACGTTGCCGTCCTGGTCGGTGATCTCTTCGACAAGATAGGGCGTATAGAGGTAGCCGCCGTTGACGCAGGCGCACTGCGCCGCCAGCAGCGCGATGGGCGTGACGTTGAAGTTCTGGCCGAAGGCGTAGCACGCCAGCGCCAGCGTCGAATATTTAATTTCGCTGTTGACGAAGCCGCTGGCCTCGCCCGTGGTGTCGATGCCGGTCTTCTCCGTCAGGCCGAAGTCCAGCATGTACTGGTAAAACTTGTCGTTGCCGATGCGAAGGCCGATGTTGATGAACGCGGGGTTGCAGGAGTTGGCGAACGCCTGCGTCAGGTTTTGCTGGCCGTGACCGGGCGCGCGCTTGGAGCAGTTGATGGTCTCGCCCTCGATCTTTACGCTGCCGCTGCAATAGAAGCCCGTGTTCAGGTCGACAACGTTTTCCTCAAGCGCCATCGCGAGCGTCAGTGTTTTGAACGTGGAACCCGGTTCGTAGGTGTCGTTGATGGCCTTGCTGCGCCACTGCTTGTTGAGAAGGTCTCTCATGTTTTCGAGGACCTGCTCCTCCGTCATGCCGGAGGTCAGAAAGTCGTTGTAGACCGTGCCGGGGGAATTCAAGTCGTAGGTCGGCAGCGACGCCATCGCCAGCACCGCGCCGGTGTTGACATCCATGACGATGCCCTCGGCGCCCTTGCCAGTGCCGAAGCGCGCCTCGAGCTCCTGCACACCTTTCTCAAGGTAATACTGGATGGTCGTGTCGAGCGTCGTGTGCAGGTCGCAGCCGTTTTCCGCGTCGAAATACTGGTCGTACTGGTAGAGCACGGAGCGGCCGTCGCGGTCGCGCGCAGTGACGACCATACCGTTCTCACCGGTCAGCTCGTCGTTGTACGTCGCCTCAAGTCCCATCGCACCGCCGAGGTCATTGGTAAAGCCGATGACCTGTGAGGCGAGCGTCCCCTTGGGATAGGTCCTCTTGCTCGTCGGACGAATGAAAACGCCCTTGAGGTCGTTCTCATTGATGAATTCGCGCACCTTGTCGGCGAGCTCATCGTCCGCCTTTTTCTTGAGCTCTTCGTACTGCGAGTTCGTTTTCTCCATCTTTTTGAGGATGTCAGCGGGGTCAAGGTCCAGAATTTCAGCAAGGCCGTTCGCGATCAGGTTTTGATCCTGATCGTTTTCGATGATCTCCTTCGGAGAGATGAAAATATCCTCCGCCGAGGCGGACATCGCGAGGATCGTGCCGTTTCGATCGTAGATCGTGCCGCGGCTCGCCTCCACCGTGGTGCGCAGCGTTTGCTGGCGCACAGCGACGGACTGGAGCTCGTCATGCTCGGTGATCTGCCAGTGATAGAGTTTGGTGAAGAGCAGCACAAACGTCAGCACGCCGAACACGCCCAGAAGCAGCAGCGTTCTTGTCTGAATGATGCGGTTTGCGCGGCGCGCGGATTCGGGCCGTCTTTTCTGGTTCTGGGGGCGTGGTGCCACAGTCGTTCATCCTCCTTAAAAATGGAAAAGGAGTAAGGAAGCTCCTTACTCCTTATGTATAGCTTCGCTCATTTGAAATATTCCACCACTGCGCATACGCCGTTGCCAAGCGACGTGAGCACCCGCGACAAAACGTTCTGGCTCTTCTGCTGGTAGACGACCACGCTGTCGGGCTCCGACAGATCGATGTAGTAGACCTGCGAGGCGCTGGGCTTGGCCATACCGGCTGCGGCCGCCGCCTCCTTGATGGTGGTGAGGTCAAAGGTTTTTTCGTAGCGCGTGAGCAGCGCGACATGCTCGTCCTCGAGCGCGGAGATCTCCTTCTGCACGGAGACGACCTGCGCGGAGATTTCCGTCAGCTGTGCGCGGCACATGATCATCAGCGCGACCATTGCGGCCAGCGCCATAAAGCCGCACAGCGTGCCGAGCGAGACCTTTTCGCGTTGACGGCGGACGGGCGCAGCCTTTTTCTGCACCTTCCGCTGCGGGGGACGCATGAATTCCTCGCGCTGACGCTCGTGCTCGCGCTCGTATTCACGCTCGCGGCGCAGCCTGCGCTGGCGCTCTTCGTAGGCGGGATCGTAAGCGAGATTGCCATTGACTCGTCCGCTGTAGCGGCGGTATTTCATGTTCTGCTCTCTGCGGCTGGCCATGGCGATCTCCTTTCTTTTGCGTATTTTCGGCTGTTGTCAGCACTTTTCCGCGACGCGCAGCTTGGCGCTGCGGGCACGGGGATTCTCTGCGAGTTCTTCTTCGCCCGAAACGATGGGCTTTCTTGTGATGAGCTTGACCTTTGGCTTTCGTCCGCACACGCACACCGGAAATTCCGGCGGGCAGATGCAGCCCTGTGCAAGCTCCTGTAATTTCTTCTTGACGATGCGGTCTTCGAGCGAGTGGAACGTGATGACCGCGAGCCGTCCGCCCGGTTTCAGATTTTTCTCCGCCGCGTCGAGCATCGGCGGAAGCTCGCCCAGCTCGTCGTTCACGGCAATGCGGATGGCCTGAAAGCTGCGCTTGGCAGGGTGCTGCTTTTCGCGCAGCGCGCTCGCGGGCATGGCCGAACGGATGATATCGGCGAGCTCAAGCGTCGTTTCGATGGGCTTTTGCTCGCGGTGCTGGCAAATTCTCTTCGCGATGGCGGGCGCATAGCGCTCCTCGCCGTATTCAAAGAGGATGCGGCGCAGCTCTTCATAAGAATAGGTATTCACGACCTCGCGCGCGGTCAGTGCGGCGGATTCGTCCATGCGCATATCGAGCGGCGCGTCCTGCTTGTAGGAAAACCCGCGCTGCGCTTCGTCGAGCTGCGGGGAGGAAACGCCGAGGTCAAAAAGCATCCCGTCCACGCCGTGGACGCCCAGCTCGTGCAGCACAGCGTCGAGCGCGCTGAAATTGCTGTGGACGAGCGTGACCTTGTCCAAATAATCGCCGAGGCGGCGGTTCGCCGCTTCGATCGCGGTCTCGTCACGGTCAAGCGCAATGAGGCGGCCCGTCGTCAGGCGGCGCACGATCTCGAGCGAATGTCCGGCGCGGCCGAGCGTGCCGTCCACATAGATGCCGTCGGGCTTGATGGCGAGCGCGCCGAGGCACTCGTGCAGCAGTACCGGCTTATGGCCGTAGTTCTCTTCCATATCAGAATCCCAGCTCTTCCATCACGGCGGCCAGATTCTCGGGATTGAGCTCCTCGGCCTCGATCTCTGCCCACTTCTCCGCATTCCAGATCTCGGCGCGGTTCGAAACGCCGATCACGACCACGTCTTTTTCAAGGTGGGCGTAGGCCCTGAGCTTCTGCGGCAGCACGATGCGCCCCTGTGCGTCAGGCTCGCACTTGGCGGCGTTGGCGAAGAGCGGGCGCATGGCCTTGGTCTTCGTGTAGGGCAGGCTTTCAAACTTTTCGGTGAAGCGCGCCCAGGAGGCGTCGGAATAGATGCTCAGGCAGGAGTCCATGCCCATGGTGACATAAAACGTGTCGCCGAGCTCCTCGCGCAGCTTCGCGGGGATAAAGAGCCGCCCCTTGGCGTCGATCGTGTGCTGATACTGACCCGTCACGGCGGCTGACCCCCTTTTTCTGTGCATTTTCGCATACAGAGGGCACGAAAGCGCGGCCTTTTCTTCATTTTGGAAAAAGCCGTGCCGCGTCCGATCTGATGCTTATGTGGGAAAGTAAGCCATTTTCATGGTATGATACACCACTTTCCCCCACCCTTGTTTTGAGTATACGAGATTCACATAAAAAATGCAAGCAGAAATTTCCCTGAGATTTCAAGCCTTTTACCGCTTTTTCCTGTGAAAATTCGGCCAGTGCACCGTATTTTTAAAACGCATGTTCTACTTTGGTTTTGGTTAAAAAAGGGCCGCCACAAGATATTGTGGCGGACCTTTATGCTATGCCCAAATATAGATTATGTCTACCAATTGTGTCGGTTTTTGTCACTTTTGACAAATTTTTATCCGTTTTGCGTCTGCTTTTCGGCTGACTGTGCCAGCTCCTCGCGGCGCTTCTGCATCTGCTCGGCAGAGGCGGCGCGGAAGCGCACGCGGGACTGCTTGACCTCCTCGAGCGCCATCTGGATGGCCTCCTCGGTGCGGCGCAGCGCATCCTCGGTGTACTCGTTGGCCACGCGGTACATTTCGCGCGAGCGGTCCTCGGCCTTTTTGATGATCTCGTGGCTCTTTTCGCGGGCGATACCGAGCACCTCGGTCTCGGAGACCTTGTTCTTCGCGTCCTGCTCGGCCTGCTGCATCATGCGCTCGACGTCGCGCTTGGCGGCCTTGACATAGTCCTCCTTTGCGCGGATGAGCTCCTGCGCGCGGGAAAGCTCCACCGGAAGCTGGGCGCGAATCTCGTCGAGCAGGTCGAGCGCCTCGTCGCGGTTCAGAATGCACTTGTCGCTCGTCAGCGGCGCGTTCTTCGCGCCGTCGATCATCTCGTAAAGCATATCCAAAAGATGCTGCACATCATTGTTCGCCATGGTCTTCTCTCCATCCTTTCACAAGCTCCGCCGCGCGCAGCGGCATATATTTTTCAAGGTCTTGTCCGTATTTGATCATTTCGCGCACCATCGTGGAGCTGATGTGCTGATACTTCGGTTCCGCGACCAGCAGCACCGTTTCGAGCGCGCCGTCCGACACGTCGCGATAGATGAGCGAAAGCTGCTGCTCGGCGTCAAAATCCACGCTGTTGCGCACGCCGCGCACGAGAAACTGCGCGTTTTTGCGCAGCGCGTAGTCGGTCAGAAGTCCGCCGCCGAGCTCAGCTTCCACATTGGGGAACTCCTCGACGCTCGCGCGCATGAGCGCGAGCTTCTGCTCGTCGGTGAACATCGGGTGCGTCTTCGTCCCGTTCGGCACGATGGACACGTACACGCGGTCAAAGAGCTTTGACGCGCGCGCGATAATGTCCTGATGCCCGATCGTCACAGGGTCGAACGAGCCGGGAAACACTGCGATTCTCATGCCTCTTCCTCCACCGCGCGGTGATAGATGCTCACCTTGATCTTGCCGTAGCGGTACTCGCGATACAGTCCGTACGGCGCGGGAAGCTCGGGAAGCGTCTGGTTCTGCGGACTTTCCGCGACCATTATACCATGGGGTGATAAAATGTCAAACTGCGCGATCTTTTCCATCGCCTGCTCCAAAAGTCCGCTTTCGTACGGCGGATCGAGGAAGATGATGTCGAACCTCCCGCTCTGCGTGCCGAGCGCGGCGAGCGAATCACCGCAGATGACCTGCGCGTTTTCTTCCAGATGGCACAGCGCGAGATTTTCGCGCACGAGCTTGACCGCGTCTGCACGCTTGTCAACAAAAAGCGCGCTTTTTGCCCCACGCGAAAGCGCCTCGATGCCGAGCTGCCCCGTGCCCGCAAAAAGATCGAGCACGCGCGCATCCTCCACGTCGAACTGGATACAATTAAAAATACTTTCCTTGACCTTGTCGGTCGTCGGGCGGGTCTCCATGCCCTTGAGCTCGCCCAGCCGCCGTCCGCGCGCCGAGCCTGTGATAACTCTCATGTTTATCCCTCCGCAGCACCCAAAGCGGGCGCAATGAACTCGTTAGTTTCCATAATACGTGAATTTCCGTTTATTTTCAATAGAGTCCTTGACATTTTCCCGCATTTTACGCAAAATATTTTCTCTTGTTATTCTGCACCGCTTCGTATATAATGATATGGTCATATCATATCGACCAGGGAGAAAGGAGTATCTTCCATGATCAGGCTACAAACCGAAAAGGGCGAAGTCAGCATTTCCGACGCTGCCCTGTCTAATATCACCGGCGCCGCGGCCACGAGCTGCTTTGGCGTCAAGGGCATGGCCTACCGCTCGATGACCGACGGGCTCGTCCACCTGCTGCGCCGCGAGGCGATGAGCAAGGGCGTGCGCATCATTCCCCACGAAGAAGGGGACATTTCCATCGAGCTGCACATCGTTGTGGAGCACGGCGTGAACATCGCCGCTGTCTGCCGCTCCATCATCAATCAGGTGCGCTATATGGTCAGCGAAAACACCGGCGCAAGCATCCGCAGCATCGACGTTTGCGTCGACAGCATGAATATGTAAAAACCGAGGAGGATATCATCCTATGCACGATACCATCAATGGTGCCATGTTCAAGGAGATGCTGCTCTTCGGCACCGTCTCCATCGCACAGGCACAGCAAGCTATCAATGATTTGAATGTATTCCCCGTTCCCGACGGCGACACGGGCACGAACATGAGTCTTACCATCCAGACCGCGGCGCAGGAGCTCAAGAAGATCGAGCCCGCGACGGTCGATCAGGCCGCCTCTGTCACGGCGTCCGCGCTGCTGCGCGGCGCGCGCGGCAACTCCGGCGTCATTCTGTCGCTTCTCTTCCGCGGCATCTCCAAGGAGCTCAAGGGCTGCAAGGAGGCCGACGGCGCGGCGTTTGCCGCCGCGCTTCAGGAGGGTGTCGCCGCGGCGTATAACGCCGTGATGAAGCCCGCCGAGGGCACGATCCTGACCGTTTCGCGTCTCGCTGCCGAGCGCGCCGTGAACGCGGCCGAGGAGCACAACAGCGTCGAGTACGTCATCGAGCAGGCCATCGCCCAGGGCGAGATCACGCTCGCGCAGACGACTGACATGAACCCCGTTCTCAAAAAGGCCGGCGTCGTCGACGCGGGCGGCAAGGGCTTCCTGCTGATTCTCGGCGGTATGCTCAGCGCCCTGCGCGGCGAGGAGCGCCCCGAGCTCACCGAAGAGAATGCACAGGAGAAGGCCGATTTTGCCATGCTCAACGAAGAGGACATCACCTTCACGTTCGACACCGTGTTCATCGTCCGCAAGAGCGGACGCAGCATTGAGCCGTTCCGTCGCTTCCTCGACGGCATCGGCGATTCGCTCGTCATCGGCGAGGACGACGAGGCTTTCAAAGTCCACGTTCACACCGACATTCCGGGCGAGGCGCTGACCGAGGCGCAGAAGTACGGCACGCTCGAGCTCGCGAAAATCGAGAACATGCGCACGCAGGCCCAGCAGCTCGCCGCCGGCGGCAAGGCCCAGTCCACCGACGACCTTGAGGCCATCGAGCAGGAGCTCGAAGCCGCCGAGCACGAAAATGCCGGTGAAGCCGAGCCCGAAAAGGACTTTGGCTTCCTCGCGGTCTGCGCGGGTGAGGGCCTTGCGAACGTCTTCACCGACCTTGGCGCCGACGGCGTCATCAGCGGCGGACAAACTATGAATCCCTCGACCGAGAGCATCCTCAAGGAGATCAAAAAGGTCCCCGCGCACACCGTTTTCGTGCTGCCGAACAACAAGAACATCATCATGGCCGCACAGCAGTGCATCGGCCTGACGGAGAAGACTGTCGTGGTCATCCCAACCGCCTCCATCCCGCAGGGCGTGAGCGCGATGATGGCCGTCGATCCCGACATGAGCGACGCAGACGCCATCGCCAAGGCGATGACGGACGCCGCGCAGTGCGTCTCCACCGCGCAGATCACCTACGCCGCGCGCAATTCCGATTTTGACGGCTTCGACATCCACGAGGGCGATTATCTGGCACTTCTGGACGGCAAGCTGCTCGGCACTGACCGCGACGTCTCCGCGCTGCTCGACGGGCTCTCCGACGAGGCAGCGTCCCGCGAAGCGGAGTTCATCACCGTCTTCTACGGCGAGGATGTGAATGAAGAGGACGCGCACAAGGCGTGCGACGCCTTCACCCGCAAGTGCCCGGATGCCGAGGTCAATCTGATCTGCGGCGGCCAGCCGGTCTATTACTATATCATCTCGATCGAATGACCCAAGCACAGCAAAGCGGAGCAGGATTTCTCCTGCTCCGCTTTTTTCTGCCCGTCAGACGTTCATCTTCCGCCCGAGGAGCTTCATCAAGAGTTCTGCGTGGCGGTATTCGTCTTCGCTCATCGCCGCAAACAGCTTGCTGAGGCACAGGTCCAGTGTCTCCTCTCCCGCGCGGGCGTAATTGTAGCCCGCACAGGCCTCCGCATGGTAGAGGCTGCGCAGCAGCGCGCAGAGGTCGCACGTATCCGGCTGCTCCACGCACACGCGCGGACAGTATGCCTTGCCGGTGATTAAGTAGATCGCGGCAGCCAGATCGCGCGCATGGCGCTTCTCGTCCTCACTCAGCGCGCGGAACGCTCGCGCCAACTCGCGCCGCGGCGTGCAGGAGGCGAGATAGGCATACACCTGCGCGTCGCCGAGCTCCTCGCGCAGAAAGCCCTGCAGCACCTCGACCGATACGCTTGCCTCGCTGCCCATGCAGCAAGGGTTCGCCTCCGCGCCCGGGAGCGTGAGCTCGCTATCCTGTGCGCTCAACTGTGTGTTTGCATTGTCCGCCATCGGGTACGGGTCCTCCCCCGGCGCGACGCGCTTCCACACCTCGCGGCATGCTTCATAGTCGCAGGCGCAGGGCTTTTTTATTTCCGTCATGTTCTTCTTCCCCTTTCCGGAACGGTTCTCGTCTCTATCCTATGCGTGCATTTTTCAGGCGTGCAGAGCCGATATTTCCCTATTTCCCGCAGGGAAAAAGAAAATCTTGAAAATCGCACCTCTCTCGTTGATTTTTTCCATTTTTTCTGGTAAACTACATTTGTTTTGTATTTTTGTGCATTTTGTTGCATTTGCAACTTTTCATTCTCTGCCATCCGGTTCATACTAAAGACAAACAATGACAGTTTCTGTAAGGAGGTCTTCTTTTCATGCTGGAACTGAAGCACATCACCTATACCGTCTCCACCCCTGAGGGAGAGCAGACGATCTTAAACGACATTTCCATCGACATTCCTGACCGCAAGCTCATCGTCTTCACCGGCCCCAACGGCGGCGGCAAGACGACGCTCGCCAAGGTCATCATGGGCCTTGTCACGCCGACGGGCGGCCAGATCCTCTTCAACGGTCAGGACATCACGCACCTTGGCATCACCGAGCGTGCGAAACTCGGCATCAGCTACGGCTTTCAGCAGCCGCCGCGCTTCAAGGGCATCACGGTGCGCAACCTTCTGACCATCGCCTCGGGCGATGCAAACCTCAGCAAGGACAAGTGCTGCAAGTACCTCACGCAGGTAGGCCTCTGCGCCAACGACTATCTCGACCGCGAGGTCGACGTCTCCCTCTCCGGCGGCGAGGTCAAGCGCATCGAGATCGCAACGCTCCTTGCCCGCGGCAGCGAGCTGATGATCTTCGACGAGCCGGAGGCCGGCATCGACCTGTGGAGCTTCGCCCG
>ERZ857745.4395-NODE-4395-length-12375-cov-3.067045_pt1 | contig 12375 bp, 6 predicted proteins | sample MGYA00519699_ERZ857745 | MGnify/ENA primary metagenome ERZ857745 (study PRJEB31778, sample SAMEA3449357) | human gut metagenome | biome: human gut; feature: human-associated habitat; material: faeces | place: United Kingdom | collected 2010/2012 ...
AGATTATGGCCATATAAGAATCTCTTTTACAACATCTTGGTCCACCAATGCTCCCCAGAATCCACATACACCGCCTGGAACAGCTTTTCCTCTATTCAATGATTGTGGAATTAACCTGATATTCAGCTTTCTGCATTGCAGAAACAGCTTTCCAAAAACAACGATAATCAATAACATTTAACGGCACTCCCATCAATTCGGAAGTGCCACTTTTTCCAACTTATTATTCACATCAAAGTAAGCCGTTTCTTCCCGAAAACCACGCTCATCATACTTAAAATTCAACTTGGCGAAACCTTCCTTATTCAGACCTAACCTACCATCCGTCCCCCAATAAGTCATTTCCGTTACATTTCCCCAACTATCACATACAGCAGTCATTTTAGCTGCCCCCTGGGCATTTAAACAGGGGGTTCCTTCCGTATCGGAAGTAGCTTCCTCTATCTTATTTCCCCGTTCGTCATACCTCATCACACACCGGGCCACTCCACTCGAATCGGTACATGGTTTTCCATCCACCCCCAAAAACAGAATCTCCGTTACATTTCCCCACTCATCGTATCCATAAGAAACTTTCGCATATCCTTTATTATTCAAACAGGGTTTTTCTTCTTATTAAAACACAAATTACCGTCTGTCCCATAATTTGCCGTTTCGATGATTCTTCCTTGCTTATTGTACTTTGCAACACATCTTGCCACCCCTTCCCGTCCCCAGGCAAGCTGACCGTCTTTATCAAAAATCGATTCGGTAATACTATTCCCATGTTCATCGTATTCTTTCCCGATTATTCCCCCATCATTACTTAACGGACAAACCTTTTGGTCTATTCCCAGATATACACCTTTTACAATATTACCGTTCTCATCACATTTTCTGGTATAAGTCGCCCACCGCTGTTCATTCAAAACAGGATTACCTGCCGGATCGAGATAAGCGATTACCGAAATATTACCATATTCGTCATAATTATATTTCTTAGAAGCTATCCCCATATTATTGGGAAAGTTAAAACCTTCAAACCCGATAAATCTGACCAACCGGGGCCTTCCGATAGAATCCAGGAGATAATCAAAGCCATAAATTCCCTTTGCATCACAAGCAGCGATATCGTCGTTACCGTTATATTTTTTAAATAACTTACGTATAATGAAACCTTGCCGGTCCCTGATTAAACGATACCGCCGGATTTCAGATTTCGAATTACTAAACATACTTTCAAATGCATTCGAAGTGATAGAAGTAAAAGAACTTGTAAGTCCGATACCCATTCCCTTATCCAATGATTTCAGATCTACATATTGCAAACTGTCCCCGGCAATATAGGCAACAATCAAAGGCTTTTGTTTGGAATTTTGATATTCAATCTCAATGACAGATTGTCCCCGTCTATCTTTTCGGCTTTCTATCTGTTGAATAGAAGAACGATCGACATATTCACTAAAATTGTGCTCTATAGGAAAACCGGCAGAATTGGCAAAAACAACTCTTTTCAGCGTGCCCTTTCCTTTCCCCAATATACTACGGTGGGTATATTCGAAACGATAATGTGTACTTCTTTTTTTTACCTGTTCCGCACTTAACTCAACCACCCCTTCCGGTATTCCCCATCTATCCACATAATCAGCAAAATATTCATTTTTAGTCCGGTAATAGTCCCACAAGATGAATAAAACGAATAAGAATAAAACAACTCCGATTCCTGTACTCCATTTACGAATCCTCAGAATACGTTCATAAGGCTGCCATAAGGTATTGAACTTTATATCCAACAAACGGGCGACAACGCGGATAAAAGCCCTTTTTTTCTTCATCGCAAATGAACCGATCCCTTCTTCCCTGACATTTATAGCCAATAATTCTTCCTGGCTTATCGCCTTTATCTGTTCATGGATACATTCTGTCTCGATGTCATTACTGTAGGGAATCCCTGAAACGACAAAAGGGATGATCTTATCTGCTCCGTGAAGTGTAGCGAAATATTTCACTTCCTTTCCGACCCAGGGCGAACGCGCTGCTTCAGGTGAACATATCACAATAAGATAATGTGAACGCTCGAGTTCATGTCTTATATTTTCTTCCAGTCTCCCACTGTCGAGATCCGTATTATCCCTGAAAACAGGCCATACTTTTTTAGGCAACCGGGTGATTTGTCTACATAATTTCGAAGGTAACTTATACCATCTTAACCGATCCTGTAACCATTTAGCCCATTTCTCATCTTCCCGTTTATAGCTGATAAAAGCGTAATATTGAAATTGCTGTTCCATCATCCACGAATTAATTCAACTATCCCTATCCTTACAATTCACCACAAACAAAATTAAAAAATACATTATTCCATTAGCCATTTACCTGTTTTTTATTCATTTTTTAAACAATTCCTCCCTAACCCACTTCACTATCCAAATAATAAGAACAGACAATTTTAAACTACTTGGCAAATAAAATACAATAATCTGCAAATATTATCCATAGTAAAAGCTCTTAAAACGTTTTAGATATGTAACATGACGTCCATAAATTAATTTCGCATCTATATACTTTAATGTACCAAAGTTGATTTGCAAATTGCATTAAAAAATGTCAGCCTACGGCGAATAGGCTGACATTAAGCTGAATTACATTAAAGTTGAACTAAAATAGCCAATCGAACAAACGATGTATAAGATGTTTAAACAAATATGCAAAATCATTTAGCAACAACCTTTCCTTTCCGTATAATTCACCAAAAATTATTCATCGTCATCTGTTTCCTGATAAGCTTTCAACAATTCCTCCTGTACTTCAGACGGTACTTTTTCATAGCCTGCAAAATTCATTGTGAAAGTGGCCCGTCCACCGGTAATGGAACTCAGAGCAGTAGAATAACGCTGCATTTCCTTCAACGGCACTTTGGCTTTGATCTTCTGAAAACCGCTATCGGCATCCATCCCCATAATCATAGCCCGGCGGGTTTGCAAATCACCCATCACATCTCCCATATCTTCATCGGGCACCAGCACTTCGACATCATAAATCGGTTCCAGAATCTTCGGATTGGCTTTCCGGAAAGCCTCGCTAAAGGCATGACGTCCTGCCAAACGGAAAGAAATTTCATTGGAATCTACCGGGTGCATCTTACCATCGTAAATACATACGCGAATATCCCGGGCATACGAACCCGTCAACGGTCCTTCTTCCATTTTTTCCATAATACCTTTCAGAATAGCCGGCATAAAACGGGCTTCGATCACTCCACCTACAATACAGTTGTAAAACACCAGTTTACCTCCCCACGGCAAATCATATTCTTCTTTTCCTTTAATCGACATCTTGCTGTCCACACCACCGATCTTATAAGTCGTCGGCTCGGGCATTCCTTCTTCATAGGGTTCGATGACCATATGTACTTCCCCGAATTGTCCGGCTCCTCCGGATTGCTTCTTATGCCGGTAATCGGCCTGGGCATATTTCGTAATGGTTTCCCGATAAGGAATCTTCGGAGCATAAAATTCAATTTGAATCTTATCGTTGTGTTCGATCCGCCATTTCATCGTATTCAAATGAAATTCTCCCTGGCCCGAAAGGATCATTTGCTTCAATTCTTTGGAGTATTCCACCAACAAAGAAGGATCCTCTTCGTGCATCCGATAAAGCACTTCGGCCATTTTCTCCTCGTCGCCCTTATTCACTGCCCGGACAGCTGTACGGAAACGGGAATTCGGATATTTGATTCCGGGAAATACATAATCACAATCTTTCTCATTCAGGGTATCCCCGTTTCTCGTTCCTTTCAGTTTCACGGTCGCTCCGAGGTCACCGGCCCGGAGTTCCGTCACTTTCGTCCGGTTTTTACCGGCTACAGCATACAACTGTGCAATACGTTCTTTAGTACCGGTAGTCATATTGATCAAATCATCCCCTTCTTTCACCGTACCGGAAACAACTTTAAAATAGTTGATATCTCCCAGATGCTGCTCGATAGTCGTACTGAATACAAAAGCCGAAGCCGGGCCGTTCACTTCATAAGGCACCAGACGACCGTCTTTCGTAAGCATTCCCGGCATGGCAGCCGCACTCGGAGCCACGTTCACCAGGAATTCCATAAAACGCCGTACACACATATCTTTTTCGGCCGACACACAGAACACAGGGAACATATCACGGGCGATCAACCCTTTCCGGATACCGGCGCGCATTTCGTCTTCCGACAAGCTCCCTTTCTCAAAATAAAGCTCCATCAACCCTTCATCGTTTTCGGCAGCCGCCTCGATCAGGGCATTATGCAATTCGTCGGCTTTCTCTTTCTCCGACTCCGGGATCGGCAACACATCGGGTTTACCCCCCTCCGGTTTCCACTGATACATCTCCATTTTCAGGACATCCACCACCTGATTGAAACCGAGCCCCTGATTGACCGGATATTGTACCAGTACCACTTTCTTTCCGAAAGAAGCCTGTGCATGTTCAAGCGTTTGTTCGAAATTAGCTTTTTCATGATCCAGCTGGTTGATGACAAAAATCATCGGTTTATTTAAATTCCGGACATGCCGGCTAATAATTTCGGTCCCTACTTCAACACCCTTGACAGCATTGACAACCATCACCGCCGTGTCGGCTACATTCAGCGCAGAGATAACTCCACCGACAAAATCATCAGCCCCCGGAGTATCGATAAAGTTCAGTTTCTGATCTTTCCATTCGGTATATAATACTGCCGGAAAAACAGAAGAACCATACTCCTGCTCCACAGGCCTATAGTCAGAGGAAGTGTTTTTAGCACTTACGCTACCTCTGCGCGGGATGACCCCGCCCTCATACATCATCGCTTCAGCAAGTGTGGTCTTACCGGAACCAGCACTGCCTACAAGAGCGATATTCTTGATTTCATTCGGATTGTAGGTTTTCATGGTAATTAATTTTAGGTTATTCGTCAAAAATGTCGACTCAATCGTTTTAAATCGGTTCACAAATTAAACAGAATTTTTCTAAAATCAAAGAAACCCTGGTTCAAATTTAACAAAATCAACTTTTCCTTAGTTAAAATAACCATTGTTATTTCTTCCTTTTTTCCGGCTAAAAAACGAGATAAGAAATGTACCGTGTCTGTATACGATTTTGTCAGTATTTGTTAATTATTAAAAAACAAATGCAGGAAAAGCGATATCAGGCGTATACAATAAAAACTTTGGCGCATTTTTTGCACAGAAGAAAAAGATAAATATCAATCGATAAATAAAAAATGGAAAATACAACAATGTTTGGAGGTAGTCTTTGGATATGGGTTATATTCATCGGCTTCACAGTTATTAGCTGGCTGATCAGTCATCAACTGAAAAGCCGGTTTCAGAAATATTCGAAAATACCCACAGCAAACGGTATGACCGGAAGAGATGTAGTGGAAAAAATGTTGCGGGATAATGGAGTGACAGGCGTTAAAATCGGTTCTGTGGAAGGGATGCTGACCGATCACTACAATCCGGTGAATAAAACCATCAACCTCAGCCGGGATGTCTATTACGGAAACAGTATCGCCGCTGCAGCCGTAGCTGCCCACGAAACGGGCCACGCCCTGCAGCACGCCAAAGGATACAGTATGCTTAAGCTACGGTCAACGTTGGTGCCGGCAGTAGAGTTCGCTTCCCATTGGGTACAATGGATTTTGCTGGCCGGTATCCTGATGGTGAACAGTTTTCCGGGACTATTGCTGGTCGGGATCGGGCTTTTTGCCATTATGACCTTATTCAGTTTCGTTACCTTACCGGTAGAGATCGATGCCAGTCACCGCGCATTAGCCTGGCTGCGCAATTCCGGAATCACGGATTATCAAACCCAGGGATATGCTTTCGATGCTTTGAAATGGGCAGCCTATACTTATGTGATTGCAGCTCTCTCTTCACTGGCCACCTTGCTTTATTACATCATGATCTATTTAAACAGAAGAGATTGACCAATTGCTTCATGCGACAATTTTATCAAGATTAATTCCCAATAGCAAAAACGGGATCCAATAAAACGGATCTCGTTTTTTTTGTTGAATATCAGCAAGAAGCTTCTGTTATACCTAGCTAACCGTATATTTACATTAAAAAAATAAAAAAATCTGCTACCTCCTTTCGTTCCCCTCATCGTATATACAGAGTAAAATTAGCAAATCTTATAGAATGTTGGAATACGACAACAATTACATACGGCGTCTGATACAACTTGATTTGGTTGGCGGACTTTCTCCGGAAGAAAAAGGGAAATTGGAAGATTGGATCAATGAATCGGAAGAACACCGGTTACTTTTTTACAAAATAAAAAAGCAATTGAGTATAAATGAAATAAGAAATTATTTACAGACCGATGTAGAAGATGCCTGGAAAAAAGTGAGGGAAAAGACGTTCGGAGCTCCTCCTGTCCGTCCGCGTATAAGACCGAAGTGGTTGAAATATGCCGCAGTGGTACTACCCGTTTTATTATCCATAACCTTGTGGTATACCTGGAAAGAGGAAATGAAAAATAAACAGGCTACAGTGGCCCGTTTAAATCCGGTTTTGACATTAGATAACGGAGAAAAATATCAGTTGGATCCGGAAGAACAAACAGAAATATATGTGAATGAGGAAGTAAAAGCATACCAGGCAGGAGGGGGATTGATTTATGATACGACAGCCCGGCAAGAAGAAAATAAGTATAATCGTATCGAAGTACCCCGGGGGAGCGAGTATTGGATAGTATTGCCAGATGGTACACGGGTGTGGCTGAATGCAGCGACCGAATTAAAATATCCGGTTGCATTCCATGCAAAAGAAAGACGGGTATATCTGAAAGGGGAAGCTTATTTCGAAGTGGCTCCCGATAAAAACCGCCCTTTCTATGTAGAAACAGAAGAGGTTAAAGTCCGGGTACTGGGAACGGTGTTCGATGTGAATACCCACTACACCCGTGGGGTAAGGACCGTACTGGTCGAAGGTGCTGTAGCGCTTGAATGGGGTGATCAAAAAGAAATCCGGATGAAACCCGGAGAATTAGCTGACTTTGACCGCACAACGACAGAGGTTACTTTAAAGGAAGTGGATGTCACTTCCTATATTTCCTGGAAAGAGGGATATTTCGTTTTTGAAGACGAACCCCTGGAAGAGATCATGCACACCCTGTCGCTATGGTACGATAAAGAATTCCTTTTTGTAGGAAAACGAAGCCGGGCTCTTCACTTTTCCGGCCATATCAAACGTTATGAGCGGATAGAAACGATTTTGTCGGCCATTACCGACGTGACAGGAGTGGAATTCCGGATGAACGGACAAATAATCTTAATACACTAGATATCAATTTAATTACAAATTTATGGAAAAAAGACGATTGTGTTTCCAAACTCCCCGAGGGTGTTGGGGGAAAAGTTGGAAGATTGCAAGAATGTTTTCAGTATTGATGTGTACGCTGACTTTTTCTGTATCTGCTACTGCTTTTGCACAGCACGAGCAGGTAACTTTGAATTTCAAGCAGGTAACGGTCAGGCAGGTATTGAATGAAATTCAACGACAAACCCGTTTGAGTTTTATCTACAACACCGAACAAACTGAACAACTGGGACAGATTTCTATAGAAGCCCATAACGAGAGTGTAACGAGTTTATTGGATCGTATTTTTGCAGGGACCGGATTGACTTGGAAAATTCAGGAAGATATGATTCTGATATCCCAGACTACTGCAGAAACGACAAAGCGCCAACAGGCTCAGCAAGAAAAAATGGTGATACTCACCGGGACAGTTACCGATGCTCAAAAAAATGCCTTACCAGGAGTAACCGTAAAAATCGCCGGCACAAGTATCGGAACTTCTACAGATGTTAACGGTAAATTCCAGTTTAGTTATCCCCAAAACCAACAACAGATCGTACTGGAATTTTCTTTTGTCGGCATGCAGACAACTTCTGTAAAATATGCCGGTCAAAAGGAGATAAATGTGATTCTTTATGAAGATCAGAAGGAACTGGATGAGGTGGTGGTGACCGGTTACCAGGTACTGGATAAACGGACCCAGACCAGTGCCATTACAACGGTTAAAGCAGAGGATATTATGATTCCGGGGGTAACGAGCATTGACCAGATGCTGGAAGGACGTATTCCTGAAATGACCTTTATGCTGAATTCCGGAGAAGTGGGAGCTACTCCCCGTTTACGTGTCCGGGGTACTTCTACTTTGCTGGGAAACCGGGAACCCCTGTGGGTATTGGATGGAATCGTGATGACAGACCCTGTCGATGTCGATCCCGACGATTTGAATAATCCCGATTATCTGAATATTATCGGTAATGCCATTGCCGGTATCAATCCTCAGGACATCGAACGGATCGATGTGTTGAAAGACGCTTCTGCAACAGCTTTATATGGAACACGTGCAGCGAACGGAGTGATTGTAGTAACTACCAAAAAAGGACGGATCGGAAAACCGGTTCTTTCTTATTCCCACTCTTCTAAAATCACCCGCCGTCCACGCTATACCGACCGGAATATCAATCTGATGAATTCTCAGGAACGGGTACGATTCGGGAAAGCACTGGCAGACCAGCATTATATATTTCCTACCCAAATGCCGTTGGTAGGGTACGAAGGTGCTCTTTATCGTTTACAGAGCGGTCTGACAGACTACGATACTTTCCTCAACGAGGTAACCTGGTACGAACAGGTCAATACCGATTGGTTCGATATTCTGACCCGGGATGCGTATTCCCATTCCCATACGTTGAATGTAAGCGGAGGTTCGGATATCGTTCGCTATTATGCTTCCCTGGGATACGACCGGGATAACGGGGTTTCCAATACAACTTATACGGAAAGATACACCGTAACTGCCAAAATGGATGTACAGATGACTTCCAAAATGCTGATGGCAATCAAACTGAACGGTAATGTACAAAAGAAAAACCACCTGGTCTCCACCCTTGATGCGATGGATTATGCTTACAATACGACCCGGGCATTACCTTGTTTCAACGAAGATGGTTCCCTGTTTTATTACGAACGTTATAGAGGAGGATACGGAGGACAGGGAAATAAATACCTGCATTATAATATTGTCAACGAAATTGACAACAGCTCCAGCGGATATGACGGTAAGGGTATTCAGGTCGATTTAAACCTGAAATACAACATTCTGCCCACCTGGGATGTCACAGCTACCGGTTCATATTCTGTCAGCAGCACCTTACAAGAAGATTGGTGGGGCGATAAAACAGCCTATGTCGCTGCTTTGAAAAACGGGGAATACGAAGATAAACCGATACCGGGAGATGACGGAAAATGTATTCTTCCCTATGGAGGTATTTTGAAAACCAAGAATTCAGATACGGAAAATCTGACATTCCGTTTACAATCCAATTACCGTAAACTGTTCGGAGAAGATGACCAGCATTTGATTACAGCCCTGTTAGGATATGAGGTTAATATGCTACGTTCCAAATCGATGAATAATGAAGTGAGAGGCTATTTGAAAGAAAGAGGGATGCAGTTTGCCGATATGAGTTCGCTGAACCTCGACGACTACCCTTTATATAAGGAATGGCTCCAGCAAAATCACCTGACCCTAACCCGGGGATTGACCAATCAGTTGAGTTTATACTTATCCCTGACTTATGGTTATCGGGAATATTTTACATTGAATGTAAACGGACGTACGGATGCTTCCAATAAATTCGGAAGCCGGAGTAACGAACGTTTATTGCCGGTATGGTCGGTATCCGGCATGTGGAATATACAGGAAACTTTCCTGAAAGAGGCTTCCTGGTTGTCTGAAATGCGCTTACGCATGTCTTACGGTATGCAGGGAAATATGCTGGACGGCCAGACTCCGAATATGCTGATCACTCAACAACCGATAAATTCTTATTACAACGAGAACGTCTCCAATGTATATCAGTTCCCGAACCCCAACCTGAAATGGGAAGAAACGAAGCAAACCAATATCGGATTGGATATGAGCTTTTTTAACGGACGCCTGAATATCGGTGGAGATTTTTACTACAAAAAGACTGAAAATGTCTTCTCTTGGGTAAATGTAGCTCCTACCAATGGATTGACTTCTTATCTGATGAATAACGGGAGTTTGAAAAATGTCGGTTATTCGGTCACTTTGTCGGCAACTCCAGTTAAAATCAATGATTTTGCCTGGAGAATTTCTACCAGTTATTCAGCGAATAAGAACAAGACACAAACGGATGCCGTCGAAAAATACGAACTGGAAGATTATCTGGCAGGTACGGCTATCATTAGCGGAGAATCCGTCGGTACGTTTTACTCCTATGAATTTTTGGGATTGAACGCACAAAACGGAACACCGGTATTCGATGACTATACCGACCGCCGGCATTTACTGGAAGACAAAAGTCTGGAAGATGTAGTCCGTATGGTGATGACGAAGAGCGGGACCCGGGAACCGGTCTTTAGTGGTAATCTTTTCAATACATTTACCTGGAGAGGAATCACTTTATCCTTCAACCTGGCCTATAGTCTGGGTTCCAAAGTGCGTCTGTTCGCTCTGTACGAACCGATCATTTCGGGAGTCAGTGCGGAAAATAATGTACGGAAAGAGTTTGTCAACCGTTGGCAAGTGCCCGGAGATGAAAAACGTACCCGTATTCCGGCCATTATCAATCGTTCGGACGAGATGTACGATTACTATAACCGCCATTGGTCGCAGGAGCAAAGTAATAAAACCAAAACTTTTGCCTATAACCTCTGGGATATGTATGACAATTCCGACATCCGGGTAGTCAGCGGTAATTATCTGAAAATGCAGACACTGACTTTACGTTATTCCTTACAACCCAAATTGCTGAAAAAGACTCCGTTTTCTTCCGCTTCAGTTTCTTTCAGTACACAGAATCTGTTTACCATCTCCGCCAAGGCCCTGAAAGGCCAGGACCCTTCACAAGCCGGATTTGCTAAACCGAATCTTTCGGTACGTCCGAATTATACGATAGGACTAAATGTTTCATTCTGATAAAAATGATGGATATGAAAAAAATAATATACGGAATTGTAGTCGCCTTGTTTTGTTCCGGATGCGATAATTTCCTGGAAGAGTATTCGCAATCGCAGACGGTTGCCAAAAAAGTCTCTCATTTCGATGAAGTATTGTTGGGGGACGGATACTTACCTGCCCAAAACAGAGCTTATATTTCAACGGATCATGCCGGTTTCCTGAATATCATGGATGACGATGTCACTACGGTGGGAGGAAGCGGACTAGCCGTTTTCTTTTGGCCGGATTGTAGTGTAAATCTGTTCGGCTATTATGCCTGGCAATTAGAAGTAGGACGTAATCCCACGGGAGATGTATTACGGGATGACAGTCAGACCTGGCTCGATTTTTACCGGCGCATCAATGTGATGAATGTTATTCTGAAGGAAATCGACGACATCTCTGTCAGTTCTCCATCTGAAGAACTGGATCGGATCCGGGTAAAAGGAGAGTGTCATTTTATACGGGCCTCCCTTTATTTCACTCTGGTCAATCTGTACGGGAAAGCCTATAATAAGGCTACTTCGGCTACGGACTACGGAGTTCCTTTGAAATTAACGGAATATGTAGAACACGACAAAGATAAGAAAACCCAGTTTGAACGTACTCCCGTCGCAAAAATATATGAACAAATCGTAGAGGATTTGAAGACAGCGGTAAATTATTTGACGGAAAGTCCGCAAAAACGCCCCTTACACAGGGCTTCCAAAGAAGCTGCACAATTATTGCTCAGCCGGGTATATCTTTATATGCAGGACTGGCATAATGCAGCTCTGACAGCTGAAGAGCTGTTGAAAGAAGATACGCGGCTTTACCACATGTCCGCCCGGGATTCTGCCAGAATATTCCTGTCGGAAGACAATACGGAAGTTCTTTTCTCTCAGGGTTCTATGAATTTTTACAATGGAATGACCGGAAACAGAGGTGATTTTGCAGTATCTGACAGCTTGGTACAATTGTATGACCAAGAGAATGATTACCGCCGGTATTTTTTCGGAAAGAACCAGAGTACTTCTGCCAATTCATTACAATGGAAATACGATACGATCGCAGTTCCACACGTATCCGATATTTACACGTTACGGATTGCCGAAGGATATCTGAACCTGGCTGAAGCATACGCCATGGAAGATAATTTCCAGGGGGCCAACCAGTATCTGCGGTTACTCCGCGAAAGCAGAATCCGGAATTATGTACATACAACTTATACCGGAGAAAAACTGGTGGAAGAAATCCGGCTGGAACGCCGCAGGGAACTCTGTTTCGAAGGACATCGCTGGTTCGACCTGAGACGTTATGCGGTATGTGAAAAATATCCTTATAGCAAACAAATCCGGCATGCATTTAATGTATACGACGGTAATAAATACGAATGGGACCATACCG
>ERZ857745.4400-NODE-4400-length-12355-cov-2.619106_pt1 | contig 12355 bp, 9 predicted proteins | sample MGYA00519699_ERZ857745 | MGnify/ENA primary metagenome ERZ857745 (study PRJEB31778, sample SAMEA3449357) | human gut metagenome | biome: human gut; feature: human-associated habitat; material: faeces | place: United Kingdom | collected 2010/2012 ...
GATAATCGGAGCTGGAACTGCGGAGCGGAGGGAGAAACGGAAGATCCGGAGATTTGCAGACTTCGTCTTAAAATGATGAAAAATGCCTGTGTATCTTTGATGTGCAGCCGGGGAACCCCGATGTTTCTTGCCGGGGACGAATTTGGAGACACACGTTTTGGAAATAATAATCCCTATTGTCAGGATAATGAGATTTCCTGGCTGGACTGGAAACGGCTGGATACCAACAAAGAGCTGTACCTTTTTTTTAAGAAAATGATCTGGTTTAGGAGAAGGCATCCGGTAATCCGGAGCAATCAGAAGCCTTCGGATACCGGCTTTCCGGCAGTAAGTGTTCACACAAACCGCCCATGGGACAGCATGATCAATCAGGATACAAAGGGGCTTGCCATCTGCTATGCAGGAAAGACCAATCAGAGAGAGGATCTGGTATATGTCGCATTTAATGTCTATTGGGAGGGACAGACATTTGAGCTTCCGAAGCTTCCGGAAATGTATGAATGGAGATGCTTTGCAGATACTGCACTGGACGGGATTGAAGAAGAATGTAAAAAAGCGGCTATTCAGGAGTATTGGCTCAAGCCAAGATCTGTAGCTGTATTTGTGGCACACCGGAAAAAACAGTAGTTATCGACGAAAAGAGGAGAAATCAAAGCATGACCGTATCATTCATAAGGCATTCCGCCTTGAATTGAATGGAAAGAACATGCGTAATCCGATTTAGCAATTAAAACTTCCCGTTTGAAGCGGACAGCCTTCCCGCTAAAGCGTGCAGGCTGTTCCGTTCAAGCGGAATACGCAATCATTCGGACGGAGAAAGAAAAGGAATACAGAGAAGTAGAAAATCTCGTAAGAGAGAGCTTTTGGAATGTGTATCGTCCGGGCTGTCTGGAGCATTACGTGCTGCATCAGCTCAGAAAGGATGCTGATTTATTCTATACGGAAATAGTAAAACAGGCAGCCTGTCTGGCAGCCTGTTTCGCCTCTGTAACCTAATTTACTGGTCTGAATCCACATCATCGTCATCATCGTCATCATCCATATCATGACTGATATATTCGCGACTGCTGACTCTTTTTCTGGAACGTTCTTCCTCCACCAGTTCAGAAATCATTTCCTTGACATTTTTGGAATCCTTAATATTTTTGATCTCGAAATCGCCCAACGTTTTATCGGCAGAACAGCACTTGATCGTGCCAAGACCGAATAACCGCTGCCAGAGCTTACGCTCCAGAGAAAGATCCATGATCCGGTACAGACGGACTTCATCCTCTTTTGTACTGAGTAAGCCTGTGCTGATAAAAAGTCTGTCTTCCGTTAAACTGTATTTTGTAAATGTCCAGGGAAGACCGAAAATGATACGTTTTCTGTCTTTCCATTTTATCTCTGCCATAATGTACCTCCCAACTGTTTTATAAAGATGGTAACACGCTTATTTTTGTTTGTAAATGTTTATGGGGGAAATATTTTATGGTATAATATTTTAAAATAAAGATAAGCAAACAGGTATACCCCATGACTTCACTACAAAAGCAGCTATTTTCCATGCAGGATCCGGCGTACAGGGATTTTCAAAGCAATTTAATGCCGGGAATCGATAAGGATACGATCATCGGAATACGGACGCCGCAGCTTCGAAGGTTTGCAAAGCAGCTGGCGCAAACGGCAGAAGCAGAGCAGTTTTTGCACCGGCTGCCACATCAATATTATGAAGAAAACAATCTGCACATGATGCTGGTGGCGCAGATCAAGGACTATGAGAGCTGTCTGGCAGAGGTGGAACGCTTTCTGCCTTATGTGGACAACTGGGCAACCTGTGATCTGCCGGCACCAAAATGCTTTGAAAAGCACAAAAAAGAACTTATAGCGGTTATCAGAAAATGGATTTCATCCGAAAAAACATATGTAGTACGTTATGGGATTGGTCTGCTGCTGCGCCTTTATCTGGATGCGGATTTTGATCCGGCATATCTGGAGCTTGTCACGGCGGTACAGTCAGAGGAATATTATGTAAATATGATGATCGCATGGTATCTGGCGACAGCACTTGCAAAGCAGTGGGAGGAGACGATCCCTTATTTAGAGGAGCGGCGTCTGTCGGAATGGGTACACAGAAAAACGATCCAGAAAGCGGTCGAAAGCTACCGGATCACAAAAGAAAAAAAGGAATACTTGCGCAGTCTGCGTTAGCTGTGGGTATCCAGGGGATAGAAAATGAAAAAAGACAGTACATTTTATCAGGCAAAGTTTGAATATTACAGAAAAATGAATATGTGGCTGGTGATCGTGCTCAGCATCTCTTCTTTATTTTATACAATATCAGACTGGTATCTGTTCGGAAGGATCAATCCGGTGACGGTTCCGGCAAGAATTGCCATCCTGCTCCCGTTTGCCATATTTATGATCGTCAATGCAAAGGTCAATGATTACAGGATCATTGTACCGATTTCCTATCTGGTAGGGCACAGTGTCATGTGGTGTACGATCGGCGCTTGTGTGTATCTGCCGGATCTGACATTTGCAAGTGACGGTTTTATCATTATCATGGCAGCCTTTATTCTGCTGGGATTTGCTGCACCATGCAAGTGGGGCATTGTGCTGACAGGTCCTATTTTTGTGGATATTGCGGTTGCCAATACATTTCTGCATTATCCGGAATTTGCTATGATGCTGATCCTGGGAATCCCGTTTTATGTGGGGATCTGTATGGTCGACTATGCAATAGAACAGACATATCTTGCTCAGTACGAGGCAAAGCGGCAATTGGAAGAAAATGCATATCATGATCAGCTCACGGGGATTTACAACCGCAATATTATGGATACCATTATTGATGAGAAGAAATGTTTCCGGTGCTTTGGCGGCAAAAACTTATGCGTGCAGCTGATGGATATTGATCTGTTTAAGCATGTGAATGATACTTATGGTCATGAGGGCGGAGATGTTGTACTGAAGGAAATTGTCAAACTGGTTGTTTCACAGACGATGGATGTACCAAATTACATGATCCGCTGGGGCGGAGAAGAGTTTCTGCTGATCACACAGGAATCGCCTGTCATGGCGGTAAACCGTGCAGAAAAAATCCGCAGGACAATAGAGACGCAGGCAAGAAGTGTATGCCCTGTTACGGTTTCCATCGGAGTCACGCTTTATGAAGGCGGCGATTACAATCACGCGGTAAAGAAAGCGGATCAGGCATTGTATATTGCCAAGAACAGTGGCAGAAATCAGGTATGTGTGGAAGAAAGCATGCAGGGAAAGATATAAAAAGTTTCATAGTTTGTTTATAGTTACGTTATTTAATTGATTTGTGCATGCATCTGACGTATTTTCAGCGGCGTATCACCGAAGTGCTCCCGGAAAACGCGGCGGAACAGCTTATAATTGGTAAAGCCGTGTCTGTCCAGTATGACATTGACAGGATCCTTGCTTGTGATCAGATCCTGATAAATATGGGACAGACGGAGCTCGTTCTGGTATTCCAAAAAGGTGGTTCCCATGTTGCTTTTGAAAAAACGACAGAAGTAGCCCGGTTGCAGGCAGGCAACATCTGCGATTTCCTGAATGGAGATCGGTTCATTATAATGCTCGGTTGTATACTGAAGAACTGGATTTAAACGATCCAGTTCTTTTTTCTTTTTACTGAAATCGGAATGCATGACTTTTGTGCTGAAGCTGTGATAAAGCTGGAACAGCACTTCAAACAGCAGACTGTTAAAACGCAGTAAAAAACCATCCGGCTGCATATCATTGGCGATCTGCATCTTTTCCAGCGTGTTTTTGAAAATATCCAGCTTGGTACGTTCCTTTGGATCGGCGGAGCCTTCCGGGAGATGGAACAGAAGAGAACGCACCTGTGGAATATAGGTTTCAATAAAGTCCAGCGGGATCTGGAATACGATCGCTGTATTTGGAATGGTACACTGGGTAGAGTGCACCACGTTGGAATTGATCAGGATGCACTGTCCGGCAGTCAGCTTCTGCGTATGGGATTCCACTGTGACGGTCAAAGCGCCGGTCTGAATATAAATGATCTCGATCGCTCTGTGCCAGTGAGAGGGAATATAACTGCCATTATCGACAGAAGTATAAAAACGTACTTTGGTTGTGACCGGAGTCAGGACGATCTCATGCGTTGTGTTCATGTTATGTCAACCACCTTTACAGAATAGGATGAAGTCCCGTTATGTGACCTGTAGTTTATATGTTATCCAGATCATAACATACGATATGATTGCATGCAATGGAAAAAGAGAATATCGACCTATTTTTCGGTGAGTATAGATACTAAACATTTTAGAAAGGCTACTGTAAAATAAGCTTACAAATAAAGATAGATGTGAGCGCAAACAACTATTTTATAAGCGATAATAACAATGGAAAAAGTCTTTGCAGAATGGAAAACAACTTTCTGCATGAAAAAGATTTAGCAGGAAAGAGGAGAGCTACAAAATGGGAAAGAGTAAATTGACCTTTAAGCAGATTTTAGAACGATTTTCTTATGGCTGCGGCGATTTCGGCTGTAACATCATCTACACAGCAATGTCCGCATTCTTATTATTCTACTACACGGATTATGCAGGGGTAAGTGCACTGGCAGTTGGTACGATCATGATGGTATCAAGAATCTTTGATGGTATCAGTGATATTATCATGGGTGTTATCGTAGACAGAACAAAATCCAAATTCGGTAAAGCAAGACCCTGGATACTACGTATGTGTATTCCATTTGCCGTATGCGGTGTGCTTCTGTTTTCCGTTCCCGCATCCTGGGGGCAGACAGCAAAGCTGGTTTACATCTTCGTAACATACAACCTGACATCAACAGTTGTATATACAGCGATCAATGTACCTTATTCATCTTTAAATGCCCTGATGACACAGGATCCATATGAAAGATCCGTACTGAGTATTTTCCGTAACCTGCTGGCAACTGCAGGAACACTGATCATCAATACAGTAACACTTCCACTGGTAGAGTTCTTCGGTGACAACGTATCAGCCTGGACAAAAGCATTCTGTGTACTTGGTCTGTTAGCAGTGATCGCATTCCTGTTCACTTTCTTTGGTACAAAGGAACGTGTAAAAGCGGCTGCACACGATGAAAACGGTCAGGCCGTTGATGTCCCTTTCAAGGAAGGGCTGAAAGCATTATTCAAAAATAAATACTGGATCATGATGACATGCATGCTTGCTCTTTTCTTCTTAATGTACTCTGTAAACGGTGGTTCTACTGTTTACTACGCAAAAGACATTTTAGGAGACAGAAACTTAGTCAGCACAATTAATGGTATTTTCAATGTGGTACAGATCCTTGCAATGTTCTTTATCGCAATGCTCGTTAAGAAATTCGGTAAGAGAAACGTATTCTCCCTCGGACTGGTACTTGATATCATCGGCATGCTGATGCTGAACTTCTCCGGCGGCGCAATGCCAATGATCGTAGCATCCAGTATCATAAGAGGTATCGGTAATGCCTGCGGCGGTGCTACTATGTGGGCAATGGTATCTGACACGATCGATTACGGCGAATGGAAAACAGGCTATCGTACAGAAGGTCTTGTAAACAGTGCCTGCAGCTTCGGTTATAAGATCGGTAACGGACTTGGTTCCGCACTCCTTGGGCTGATCCTTGAGATCGGTGGTTATGTAGGAGATGCAGCATCCCAGACAGCTTCAGCGCTGGCATCTATCCGTATCAGCTTCGTATGGATCCCGGTTGCAGTATATGTGATCGGTCTGATCATCATGAAGTTCTGGCAGCTTGACAAAGAATTTGACCAGATCATTGCAGATCTGAAAGCCAGAGCAGCAAAGTAAGAATATAAAATCAGAACAGAAAACGCCCCGGCAGCAGTAAGCTGACCGGGGCAATATAGAAAATAACAAAGAAAAGCAGAAAGGAAGAACAGTATGTATATCAAAGGTGTGAATTTAGGAAACTGGCTGGTACTTGAAAAATGGATGAGTCCTGCTTTATTTGCAGGTACAACAGCAGAGGACGAATACTATCTGCCGCGTCAGCTTTCCAAAGAAGTATATGAAGCAAGAATCCAGATGCATCGTGCAGAATATATCTCAGAACGTGATTTTGTAACGATCAAACGGATGGGAATGGAAGTGATCCGTATTCCCGTGCCATATTTTATTTTCGGAGACAGAGAACCGTTTATCGGCTGCATAAAGGAGCTGGACAAAGCATTTGCCTGGGCTGAAAAATACGGTCTTCAGATACTGATCGATCTGCATACGGCGCCGATGGGGCAGAACGGATTTGACAATGGAGGTATCTGCGGTGTCTGCAGATGGGCACAGTGTCCGGATGAAGTGGAATTTACACTGACTGTTTTAGAACGTCTTTCTGAAAGATATGGCAATCGAAAAGGACTCTGGGGTATTGAAGTGATCAACGAGCCACTGACAGAAGCAGCATGGGAGTCCTTTGATATCACAAAACGTTACCAGGCTGTAGATCCGGAAATGGCAAAGGGTACAGCGCCGATCAGCATGGTATTTTTAAGAGCGTTTTATAAAAAAGCATATACCCGCATGAGAGCACATCTTGCGCCGGAAAAATATGTGGTAATCCACGATGGCTTTGACCTGATGGCATGGAAGGATTTCATGCAGGAAGACGAATATCAGAATGTTGTGCTGGATACGCACCAGTACCTCATGATGGCAGAAATGGATGGCTGCCCGCAGACTGTGGAAGGCTATGTGGAATATGTACAGACGAAATATGCAAAGATGATCGAGGAAATGGAGCAGTATTTCCCGGTTGTCTGCGGCGAATGGTGTTTGTTTAATTCTCTTGCCTGTGGCTGTGATACAAAGGGCGGACAGTCCGTATTAAACGGTATGGAAGGCACTGCGCAGGAGAGCTTTTCACCGGAGCAGAAAAAAGAAATTTATCAGGCAGTTGCTAGTGCACAACTTGACGCCTGGAAGAAGGGAAGCGGTTACTTCTACTGGAGCTACAAGCTTTTAGTAGATACCGTAAATGAACCGGGCTGGATTGGCTGGGACAGCTGGGATCTTGGCAGATGTGTTGATTTCGGCTGGTTCCCGACAAATAGATAGAAAGCTGTAACAGATAAACAGACAGATGAAGTATAAATGAGAAACGGAGAGAAAAATATGATCCAGAATCCAATTTTTAAAGGGTTTAATCCTGATCCCTGCGTATGCAGAAAAGGAGATGATTATTATGCAGCAGTTTCTTCTTTTGAGTGGTTTCCGGGTATTCCAATCTACCATTCCAAAGATCTGAAAAACTGGGAATTATATACACATGTACTGACAGATGACAAAGAGGTAGATCTGAAAAAGCTTCCTTCCGCAAAGGGAATCTGGGCACCTTGCCTGACTTATTGTAAGGAAGAAGATTTATTTTATGTAGTATACGGCGTTATGAATTCCATGAATGCCAGATACTTTGACGTAGACAACTTTGTCATCACAGCAAAGGATATCAAAGGTCCGTGGAGTAAGCCTGTATACCTGCATTCTTCAGGCTTTGATGCATCCATGTTCCATGATGATGACGGAAAGAAATATGTTGTGTCACTGGAATGGGAAACACGTGCAGGCTATGAAAAACCTGGATTTATCAGCATCGTAGAATATGATCCTGTGAAAAAGGAGATTGTTGGTTACCCCCGGCCAATGTGGCGCGGTGGTACAGACAGAGGCTGTATTGAAGCACCTCATCTGACCAAACGCGGTGGCTATTACTATATTATGTGTGCAGAAGGTGGAACCGGATATGAGCATATGGTAACTATGGCGAGATCCCGTTCCATCTGGGGACCATACGAGGAAGATCCAGGCAATCCGGTACTTACCTCTGATGTGGATAATCCAGAGAAACTGCAGAAATGCGGACATGCAGATCTTGTATGCACTCAAAACGGGGAGTGGTACATGGTACATCTTTGCGGCAGACCGCCGAAGGGCAGCAGACAGTGCGTGCTTGGCCGCGAAACCGCAATTCAGAAGATGGTATGGAACGAAGAGGGCTGGCTAAGGTTGGCCTGCGGCGGAAGATTTGGACAGTGGGAGACAGAAGAGCCAACTGGAATTCAGGAGTATCTTTTCCCGGAGGAAGAGGGGAAAGATTATGGAAAAGAAGACTTTGATTTAGAAATTGCAGACAGTGCTGGAAATAATGAAACTGCAAAGAATGCGGACATTGCTGAAACTCTTTCGAAAACAAAAGAGTATCTGAATGAGAAGAATGCTGTGGACGAAGAAGGTAATAAAAAGTTAAGTATGCCAGTGAAGAAGACCTCTGCGCTCTTAGATGTGCGCTATACTTCCCTGCGCCAGCCCTATGACAGCTACACCAGCCTGACAGAACGCCCCGGCTATCTTCGCCTCTACGGTCAGGAATCCCTGAATTCCTGCTATAACGTAAGTCTTGTGGCACGGAGGCAGCAGGAGCGCCATGTTCAGGTGGAAACCTGTGTAGAGTTTGCCCCGACCTGCAGAGAGCAGATGGCAGGACTTGCCTATATGTATGATACTGGTAATTTCTACCTTCTGGTAAAGACCAGAGAGGAAGAGTTTGGCTCCCAGACACTTGATTTGAAAAAGCCTGCAAAGCTGCGCCTGATAAAGAGCGATCACTTTGATGTAGAAGATGTGATTCCAGCAATTTCCATCCCGGAAGAAGGCCCTATATACCTGCGCGTGACTACCATCCAGGAAGGACTTTACGCAAAATTCTTCTACTCCCTGGATGGAAAAGACTATCAGGAACTGGCTGAAGTCCCCACCAACATTCTCACCGACGAGCAAAGCGATGGATTCACCGGTGCTCACTTCGGAATGTACTGTCACGATATGACAGGGGGGAGACGGTATGCGGATTTTGATTATTTTGAGATTGTCAAAACGCGTAAAGAACAATAGAAAAGGCATTCAGCCACTTTTTCAAACACGCTCTGGACAGATTAAAAATTCATACATTTTCTTAATAAAGTAACGTTGCAAACCCCATGTTTTCTGACGTATTATGATAGTAGAAAGCATGGGGGATTTTTATTTATACGGGCAGTAAATCAAAGTTCATATCCTCACAAGATGTCAGATTCGGCAGTGATATCGAGACAAATCCGCAACGCGTATTTGGAGTTTTGAAAGAGAGATATATAAAATATAAGAGATCTAAAATGGAGAAGGAGACAAGAAAAATGAAATTAAATTATGCAAAAACAATAGAAAAATGGGGCATTTTTGAAGTGACCATAAGCGGTCCAAAGGAGGGAAATCCATTTTGTGACCAGTGGATCAAAGGTACTTTTTGCTGTAAAAATGAGAAGAAAACGGTAGATGGGTTTTATGATGGAGATGGTACTTATAGAGTAAGATTTATGCCGTCTTTTACAGACGAGTATACCTTTGAAATTGAGGCTTCCTTTGATATTAACGCAGGGGAAGAAGTGCCGGATGAAGAAGCGCCTGAACATAAGTTTGGAATTGCTGATGGTGGGAAGGAAGCAGAAAAATGTGCTGTCAGAAATATACTGACCGGAAGTTTTACTGTAACTTCTCCTTCAGCAGACAACCATGGTCCGGTTCGTGTTGCGGGTACCTATTATCTTTCCTATGAGGATGGAACACCCTATCACTGCATCGGAACTACCTGTTATGTATGGAATCTGCAGAACGAAGAATTGCAGAAGCAGACACTGAAAACTCTGGAAGAAAATGCTTTTAATAAGATCCGCTTCTGTATTTTTCCCAAGCACTATGACTACAACCTTCATGAGCCAATTACCTATCCTTATGAGGGAACACCCTGCGACAGCTCTGTGTTAAATGAGAATAATTTCGCGGAATATAATGGCTGTGCTCCGGGCAATGACTGGGATTTTACCAGATTCAATCCAGCCCATTTCCAGCATATTGAAAAGTGTATTCAGGCACTTATGAATCTGGGAATTGAGGCTGATCTGATTGTTATGCATCCATACGACAGATGGGGATTCTCCATGATGAAAGCAGAGGATGATGACCGTTACTGGAAGTATGTGCTGGCACGTTTTTCCGCATACCGAAATGTATGGTGGTCCCTGGCTAATGAGTATGATCTGATGCATGAGAAGACTCTTTCTGATTGGGAAAGATATGCCGGCATTATCTGTGAGAAGGATCCTTACCATCATCTCAGATCCATTCATAACTGTAAGGCATATTACGATTATAACCTGCCTTGGATTACCCACTGCAGCATCCAGAGAACAGAGACATACCGTTCCTCCGAGCTGGTAAATGAGTGGCGTGAGAAATATCATAAGCCTGTAATTCTGGATGAAATCTGCTATGAGGGCAACATTCAGTTTGGCTGGGGAAATATCAGCGGTGAGGAAATGACAAGAAGATTCTGGGAGGCATTCTGCCGCGGAGGATATCCGGGACACGGTGAAACATATCTCAGTCCGGATCGTATTCTCTGGTGGTCTCATGGCGGCGTTCTTCACGGAACCTCACCGGAGCGTATCAGATTTCTTGCAAAAATCATGGAAGAAACACCGGGACTTGGTGTGGAACCTATGCCCTGCAAATGGGATGAGGTTGCCTGCCGTGCTGCCGGTTTCCCGGCAAGGAAAGATTATTTTATTTACTATTATTCCTTCATGCGGCCGGGCTTTCGTGACTTCTACTTTGATGATACTACAGAGTATCAGGTGGAAATTATCGATACCTGGGAAATGACTATTACAGATGGAGGTATCCACAAAGGTAAATTCCGCGTGCAGCTGCCGGGGAAAGAGTATATGGCAGTGCGCCTGCAGATAGCGAAATAATAACCATATTCATACAAAAAGCCCAGTTGTGTATGCAGCTGGGCTTTTTGAGCATAAAATTCTTGAATCGTTTTTCAGAATTTGTTATGATTCATATCAGAATTTATGAGAAATAAACAGAAATACTTTTAAACAGGGGAGGAGATTTTTTGGAAGAAACAAACATCAGTCAGGAGCAAAATCCATTGGGAACGGCTCCGGTAGGTGGTTTGATCGGGAAATTTGCAATTCCGGCTATTATCAGCATGCTGGTCAGTGCTTTGTACAATATAGTGGATCAGATTTTTATTGGCCAGGGTGTGGGGATGCTGGGAAATGCGGCTACCAATGTTGCATTTCCTGTAACAACTATTGCAACGGCATTGGCACTGCTTCTGGGAATTGGAGGTGCGTCTAACTATAACCTGGAAATGGGTGCCGGAAGAGAGAAGAAGGCAAGCTCCATAGCCGGAACGGCGCTTTCCACACTGGTAATCACAGGTGTGATTCTGGCAGTGGCAGTACTTCTGTTTTTGCGTCCGCTTCTAAGCTTATTTGGTGCAACGACAGATGTTATGCCCTATGCGGTGGATTATCTTGGGATTACAGCAGTGGGACTCCCTTTTTATGCATTATCCATTGGAGGCAATCATATTGTCCGCGCAGACAGAAGCCCCACATATTCTATGACCTGTGTTCTTACAGGTGCCATCATCAACACAATTCTGGATCCCCTTTTCATCTTCGGGTTTGGTTGGGGAATCAAGGGTGCTGCCTGGGCAACGGTGATCGGACAGGTTGTTTCCGGAATTTTGGTGATTATTTATTTTGGAAAATTTCGTAAAATGTATCTGGAGATGAGCATGTTAAAGCCTTCTTCAGAGTGCCTGAAAGCTATTATTTCTCTCGGAATGGCGTCCTGTATTAATCAGATCGCTATGGCGGTTGTTCAGATTGTACTGAATAATATTTTACGTTATTATGGCGGTTTATCTGTCTATGGAAGTGATATTCCAATCGCCTGTGTAGGAGTTATTTCAAAAGTAAATCAGGTGTTTATGGCGATTTGTATTGGAATTTCCCAGGGCTGTCAGCCAATCTGGGGCTTTAATTATGGAGCAAAAAAATACGACAGAGTAAGGCTTGCATACCGTTATTCTGTAATCGCATGTACTGCGATTGCAACCGTATTTTTCCTTTGTTTCCAGTTATTTCCCCACCAGATTGTAAGCATTTTCGGAACCGGAAGTGACCTTTATTTCCAGTTCGCAGAACGCTATCTGAAGATATTTATGTTTATGACTTTTGCAAATGGAATTCAGCCAATGTCCTCAGGATTTTTTACATCTATCGGAAAAGCAAAGCTTGGAATCGTCATGTCCCTGACCAGACAGGTGCTATTTCTTTTGCCATTGATCGTTGTTTTCTCATTAATAATGGGAATTGACGGGGTGATGTATGCTGGACCGATCGCAGATGCAGCGGCATTATCATTGGCGATATTGTTTGCACGAAGAGAGCTTGTGGCCATGAAGAAATAATAAAAAAGACTGATATAAATG
>ERZ857745.4402-NODE-4402-length-12349-cov-2.697495_pt1 | contig 12349 bp, 10 predicted proteins | sample MGYA00519699_ERZ857745 | MGnify/ENA primary metagenome ERZ857745 (study PRJEB31778, sample SAMEA3449357) | human gut metagenome | biome: human gut; feature: human-associated habitat; material: faeces | place: United Kingdom | collected 2010/2012 ...
CCGTACATGTACGCCGGTGTGACCTCGCCGGGCTTAACGCTGGCGACTGCGAACACCTCGTCGGTCACGCCGAACGACGTGGTGAGCCGGTGGAACAGATTGTAATTCTTGCTGAGCTTCTGGCTGAGCGAAAGGCTCATGAGCGAGTAGCGCAGGTTGATAATGAGCTGAGCCAGCGCTATTTCGAACAGACCGCCTCCGGCGGCGATGGCGCCTATCCCGGCAACCTGACCGGCTGAGGTCAGGCAGGTCATGGAAATGAGTATCGCGGCTAACGGCGGGATTTTCATTCCCACCGCGGTAATGCCGAACGCAAAGGATACCGAGAGATATCCCAGCCCTATCGGAAGCCCGTCTTTAAGTCCCTGGAGGTAATCCGAACGGCTCCCCTTTACTTTATTTGTTTTCTCTGACATAATTCTCCCTTTTCCGCAGGTCATATTGACAACTTTATTATTTTAGCACAATCCAGGGAATAAATCAATACAAAATATACGGACTTCCGCAATTTATTACATATATAATTCACAAAAATTCCGGTCGGCTCTTGCAATTATTAAAGAAAAATGCTAAAATGATAATATGTGCTGAATAGCATTACAAAAACGAATACAAATAAAAAGGAGAAAACAAATGGGAAACATTTTCGTAATTATCGCATTTGTGGCTTATGCCCTTGTTATTCTCGGAATAGGAATTTTTTCCTACAAGAAATCCAAGAGCATGAACGATTACTTTATAGGCGGGCGGCAGCTCGGAAGCTGGACAACGGCTATTTCAGCCCAGGCTTCGGATATGAGCGGCTGGCTGCTGATGGGTCTGCCCGGCGCGATCTTCGTCAGCGGGCTGACTGAAAGCTGGATCGCGATAGGTCTTTTCATCGGTACATACCTCAACTGGAAGATACTCGCGGCAAGGCTCCGTAAGATGTCCTACGCCGCCGGCGACGCCATCACTATCCCGGAGTACTTCCAGAAGCGCTTCTTCACGCAGAATCCCGTTATACGCTTCGCGTGCGCGGCAATTATTTTCGTGTTCTTCCTTATCTACACCGCTTCCGCATTCAGCAGCGGCGCCAAGCTGTTCAACTACATGTTCGGCACGGATTACACGCTTTCCCTTACCATCGGCGCGCTCATCATTTCCTACACCTTCCTCGGCGGATTCTTCGCGGTCTGCTGGACTGACCTAATTCAGGGTCTGCTGATGTTCGCGGCTCTGGTCGTAGTTCCGCTGGTGTGCATTATCCAGACTCCGGACGTTTCCACAGTGCAGTTCCTCAACGCTGACGGCGCTGTTATCTCCAACTACCTCAACCTCTTTGAGAACGTAAACGGCGACATCGCATGGACCACTATCCTTTCCGGTCTGGCGTGGGGTCTCGGCTACTTCGGAATGCCGCATATCCTGGTCCGCTTCATGGCTATAAAGTCCAGCGACCTCATCAAGAAGTCGCGTATAATCGCGACCATCTGGGTTTTCATTACCCTCGGCGCGGCTGTGCTGGTCGGAATTTTCGGCTACATCTTCCTGCACTCCGCAGGCAACGAGGCTATGCTGGCTGAATTCAACGCCATCGGCGACGCGGAAAGGATCTTCATGTTCCTCAGCGGTAAGCTCCTGCCCGGTATCATCGCGGGCATCGTGCTCGCGGCTATCCTGGCGGCTATCATGAGCACTGCGGATTCCCAGCTCCTCGTGACCGCTTCCTCTGTGAGCAACGATATGTTCAAGCTCTTCAAGAAGGACGCCAAGGAAAAGACCCTCATGTGGATCAGCCGCGGCACCGTTATTGCGGTCGCAGTCATTGCGTACATCATCGCCCTCGACCCGAACAGCTCGGTAATGGGTCTGGTTTCCTACGCATGGGCAGGCCTCGGAGCGGCGTTCGGTCCGGCTATGCTGCTCTCGCTGTTCTGGAAGCGCATGACCATGAACGGCGCAGTTGCCGGTATTATCTTCGGCGGCGCGTCCGTTGTCATCTGGGAGACTATCCCGATGATCCCCGCAGACGGCGCGTTTGTAAGCCTCTCCGCTGCAACCGGTATCTACTCGCTGCTGCCTGCGTTCATTATCGCGCTGGCTGCCGTAATTAACGTGTCCCTCTGCACCAAGGTCGACAGGCAGAAGGTCGACGAGCTCTTTGCAAGGGCGCTAAGGAGACCGAGGCTCAGGCTATCGGGGAATAATCAAGATATCTGTTTATAAAGCAATGGGCTGCATTCGTGCAGCCCATTGTTTTTAGTTGCGGTTAGTTCTCGCTGATAAAGGGAAGGATCTCTTTGTCAAGGTCGAATACGGTGATTTCAATATTCTGGTCATGCGGGTGTATCCATTCCGTGTCGGTTCTGTGCCGTTCAAACAGAACATTATCATCAAGTGGTTCTTTGCCGAAATAGAGTTTGTATAAGTGCTTATAATTTTTAAGGTCGTTATAAATTTTGTTGTAATCTATAACTGCTTCTTCTTCATATTGTGCATGGTCAGAATAATACCAAAAATCAGCGCTGCTTAACGAATAGAATTTATATTCAGGCAAGTAGGCTTTATAAGAAGGCGCGGTATCACTCAGATTAATCACTAAAACAGCGTCATCGGGTAATTCGCTTCTTACAAATTCAGCGGTTACCTTTGAATAGCTGTAATCTGTGAAATAGTCCTTAATGAGTTCATAGCTACCCATTGGGATCGTTGCGGCAATATATGTGCAGAACAAAACGAAGAATGCTTTGTCAAACTGCTTGTCTATGCCTCTGAACCATGTGATGAATCGCTTGCCGACGGCTGATGTTTTCTTATCGATCGGTTTTGGCTCTTTGTATACAGGAGTTTCGGTATCGAGGGCAAACCAATAAATAATCACATAGGTGAACAGAAAAAGCGAAGCGCGCGGTGGGAGCGTATACCAGATAACGCAGCATATCACGGAATAAACGCCTGTAAATACGAGCATTACAATAAAATGCTTTCTGTAATGCCTGAAAAAAATCATTGCGCATATGATGATAAGTCCTATGCACGATGCGATCGTCCAGCTGATGGTGGATGTCAGAAAAGGAAGCTGCTGATTAAACGCTGCGCCGGCTGTTATCGTTCCGACGGTTTTGATCAGGCTGTCAAAAACAGTTAATAAATTCAGATTTTCAGTTTTGGAAGCAGTCAGTTCGTTTGTGCTCAGGCATCCCAGAAGCGGCACTATCAGCAGGATAACTCCGGCGCCCGCAATTGCAAGGCCGGCAAGCCGCAGAATGTTCATTTTCCCTGAAGATGTTTTCCACAGTTTGAACAGGTCGATTATCATGTAGATACCGAGTATTCCGACCAGACCTGACATCATGAGGTGCGTATTTGCAAGGAGCGCAATAAGCAGTCCATAGACGACAGGGCGGCGGTTTCTGTCCTTGTAGACGATGGCAAGCAGCACAAGTATCAGCAGAATGAGGCAGTATACGCGCGACATCACGCTGTTGTAAAATATCAGGCTGCCGGAAAACAGCACAATGCCTTTAAGCAGCGGTCTGAACGGAGCCTTCCATAGAAGAAGCCCGGCAGCCACGCCGGAAATAAACCAGCTTATGAACGGAAGGATATCCGCCGGAAGCCCCGCCTTGGCAAACGGGTAGAGGACAAAGTGCCAGAGCGGCGGGTGGCCTTCATATTTCATGAAGTCGATGATACCGGAAATATCGTTGTATTTTGCAATATTCCACGCCTGCGCCTCGTCGTACCATATTTCGTGGCGGGCGGCGCCGATGAAGGTCAGCGCAAGGTAGACAATGAACAGGCAGAGCAGGATAATGCTGCTTTTCGGTATGCTTCGCTTTCCTGAAGCGGCTGTATCGGTCATTGCTTTTGCTCCTTTGCTTCCTCGTGGTATTCCTTCTCGGTGTTGACGCTCCAGACGCTCTCGCGGTCTCCGGTGCCGGAGATTATCGAGCGGGCGGCATTCATCGCCGTCAGCATGGAGTGATCCATGTTGTTGTAGCGGTGCTGTCCGTTACGGCCTAAACAGAACAGATTGTCAAAGGAGGAGAGGTAGCTTTCTACCTGATCAAAATCTTTGTAGGTACCAAAGTAAGCAGGATATGCTTTCTTGACACGGATATGTGTGGCATCCAGTACATCTTCCTCTTTTACGATATCGATCTTAACAAGCTCACTGATCGCAAACTTGATGAAATCTTCGGAGGACATATTCCACATATCATCGCCCTCACTGCAGAAGTATTCCAGCCCCATCCAGACAGTATCCTCATTATGCGCCGGCATATAAGGCGACCAGTTATTGAAAATCTGTAATCTGCCGATGCGGACGTCTCTTTCCTGAATGTAGATCCAGCAGTCAGGCACAATGTTATTGACTGTTTTCATTTTTGTCAGATTTTTGATCAGCAGTTTGTTGACCAGAAGTCCTACGGTGATGAAATCGCGGTAAGGAAGCTCTTTTGCGATGTCATGCACTTTGGCAGGAACGGTATCCCCCATGGAAAGTACCAGATCCTTGACTGGCATAGTGGAGAAGTAGTAATCGCCTGTATAGGTCGTCTGCTCGCCTGTCAGCTTTTCCTGCGCGCTGCCGCCGTTCGTGACCCTGGTGCAGGTAATGCCGCTGATCTGCCCGTTTTCTGTCAGGACAGCAGTTGCTTTCTGTCCGAAATAAATCTCGCCGCCCATTTTTTCAATCTCAGATGCCATCTTTTCCCAAAGCTGTCCGGGCCCTTTTTTCGGATACATGAACTGCTCGATCAGAGAAGTCGAATCTGTCTTGTAATTCGGGTTAAACAGATGACGCAGGAAATCTGCGATCACCTTACCAAGCGATAATTCCTTGACGCGCTGTGCACCCCAGTCCGGTGCAATCTTACTCGGATGGACACCCCAGAGTTTTTCTGTGTAATCTTCAAAAAACATGCTGTAGAGCGGTCTGCCGAAACGGTTGATATAGAAATCCTCCAAAGAGTTTTCTTTGCGTTTGACAACGCAGGAATACAGATAGCCGAATCCTGCTTTCATTGTACGGACAAATCCCATGTTGATAAAAGTTTCCGGTTTCATGGAGATCGGGTAATCAAAGAACTTACGCAGAAAGAAAATACGGCTGACACGGGTACGGATCAGAGATACTTCGTCCGTCTGCTCCGGGTCAGGACCGCCTTCTGCGAGCGGTTTTTCTCTGCCAAGCATCAGGTCGTCCTTTGCCGGAGCACCCTGCAGGGGCATGAGTTCTTTCCAGATGTCATTGACCTGTTCGTTTTTTGAGAAGAAGCGGTGACCGCCCAGATCCATACGGTTTCCTTTATATTCTGCGGTACGGGAAATACCGCCGATAAATTCACTTTCTTCTATAATAATGGGATGGATGTCAGTTTCTTTTAATAATTGATAGGCAGCAGTCAGTCCGGCAGGACCTGCGCCGATAATAATTGCTTTTTTCATAAATACCTTTCCTTATCATCATACTCTTTTTATGATACCCAAATTTGTGTACAAGGTCAATGGTTAAAGGTTCAAAAATATCCTGCAGGCAAAACTACGTCTACAATAAAATAATGCGGCATATGATTTACAAAAAGCAGTGGTAGCGGCTATGAATTTTAAAGAGTTATATGCAGAGCAAAAAAATGTGATCTGGACAGTTCTCATTTTGGCTGTATTGGTGGTGGGATTTCTGACGATCGCACCACAGGTATTTCATGCCAGCAGCAGTGTAAACGGCAGAAATCTTCCTATTTATTGTGTGGAAACGGATGAAAAAAAGGTGGCATTGTCCTTTGATGCGGCGTGGGGGAATGAGGATACGCGCAGAATACTGGAAATTTTGAAGAAACATAATACTCATGTGACCTTCTTTATGACCGGTGGCTGGGTGGAGAGTTATCCCGAGGATGTCAAAGCAATACTGGCAGCAGGGCACGACCTTGGAAATCACAGCGAAAACCATAAACAGATGAGTCAGCTTTCCGATGAGGAATGCAAACAGGAGCTTATGAAGGTACATGAAAAGGTAAAGGAGCTTACAGGCTATGACATGTTTTTGTTCCGTCCGCCTTACGGCGATTATGACAATCATGTCATAACAAATGCGGAAAGCTGCGGATATTATGCAATACAGTGGGATGTAGACAGCTTAGATTGGAAAGATTATGGCGTGGATTCCATTATCCAGACAGTCTGCGGGCATAAACATCTGGGAAACGGATCGATCATCCTCTGCCATAACGGCGCCAAATATACGGCGGATGCACTGGATACCATGCTGACCAATTTAGAGAACGCGGGGTATCAGGTCGTCCCGGTCTCAGAACTTATTTTGCGTGAAAATTATCATATGAATACAGAGGGCAGACAGATTCCCGATGCCTGAAAGCAGGCCGATGTTATGACACCTGAAAGTCGATTGCGGCAGTCTCCTACATATGGTAAAATATGGCAATAGGAGGCTGCCATGCTGTTTCAATCAGGTGCATTTTTGATCTTTTTTCCAATCGTTATATTGCTGTTTTATCTGATCCCCCAAAAGGGGCAGATGCCGTTTTTGTTAGCCGCCAGTTACTATTTTTATATGAGCTGGAACGCAAAGTACGCGCTGCTTCTTTTATTTAGTACAGTTCTGACCTATAGCTGTGCACGGCTGATCGAGAAGGCAGAAAGCGCAAAGAGCAGAAAGGTATTTCTGATCCTGTGCCTTGTCTTGCAGCTCGGTATTTTATTTGGTATGAAATATCTGAATTTCGCGGTATCTCTGCTTTCGCGGTTTTTACTGCTATTGCATGTGGAACTCACGGTGCCTGCATTTGATATTGTTCTCCCGGTCGGGATCAGCTTTTATACTTTCCAGGCACTTTCCTATGTGATCGATGTTTACAGGAAAGAAGAGCCTGCGGAGAAAAATTTCCTGCAGTATGCCTTGTATGTCAGCTTTTTTCCGACGATCCTTTCAGGCCCTATTGAGCGGAGTAAAAATTTGCTCATGCAGATCCGACAGCAGAAGCGGCTTAATCCGGAAAAGATCGTAACAGGGCTTCTTATCATGGCATTTGGATATTTTCAAAAGCTCATCATAGCCGGACGGGCTTCCGTCATGGTCGATCATGTATACCAGAATCTGGATAGCAGCAGCGCACTGCAGATCCTGCTTGCTGTTTTTCTATTCTCGATACAGATCTACTGTGACTTTGGCGGTTACAGTATGCTGGCACTTGGTGCAGCCAAGGTGCTCGGTTTTGACCTGACAGAGAACTTCAGACAGCCGTATCTGGCAGTTTCCATACAGGATTTCTGGCGCAGATGGCATATCAGCCTGTCTACATGGTTCCGCGATTATCTGTATATTCCGCTGGGTGGCAGCAGATGCAGCAGGATTTGCAAGTACAGAAATATTATGATCACCTTTCTGGTCAGCGGTATGTGGCATGGCGCAGGGCTGCATTATCTGGTCTGGGGCGGACTTAACGGCTTTTTTCAAGTGTGCGAGGATGCGTTTTCCACAGTGCGCAGACGGCTCCCATGTAAGCGCCTGCTAACTTTCATTGTGGCAAGTTTCACATGGGTGTTTTTCCGCGCGGAAAGTGTATCGCGTGCAGTTCATGTCTGCCTTGGAACATGCAGGATTTCGGGTAGTCACATGAGGCAACTTTTGGAAATGGGACTTGGCAGGACAGATGTGATTGTGCTTGTCATTGCCATAGCGGTATTGATCGTGGCAGACCTTTTGCATGAAAAAGAGATTTCCTTTACTGCATGGCTTTTGCAAAGAAAAATCGGTGTCAGATACGCAGTGTATCTGGCTGTCTGTATGGTGCTTCTTTTGCAGGTGGTGGCAGATTTCGGACAACCTGCGGCAAGCTTTTTGTATTTTCAGTTTTAGGATAGAGGAATCTACAAATGAAAAAATTATTACAATACATAGGAAAAACACTGTTTTTTCTACTGCTGCTATGCAGTCTTTGTGTCCTTACCCTGTTGGCTTCCGCGAAGGAGCCGATGAAGGGGATTCTGGCAGAACTGACACGCAGTACAGACTACGGAGCCGGGTATAACCAGGGGGCATCCGAGATCATACCGACGATAGAAAAGGTACAGAAGGAAGACGCTTATACAAAGCTGCTGATCGGAGACAGTGTCTGTTTCCGGTTGTTTTCGGAGCTGCAGGACTTAAATACACAGTATCTGATCGCCGGAACAAACCGGGGTGTCACGATGTCCGGGCAGTATATTTTAGTGGAAGAGTTTTTAAAGCATCACCCACAGGCAACAGATGTCTATTTATCCGTGATCGAGGATTCTCTGATCACCGATTATGAAACGGGATACGGCTATCAGTATGGTGTTATGCCGTTTGCGGAAACGGATACGTTGAAGCTGTTGGATCCGGAGACGAGGAAGCAGATGGCGCATGTATACGGCGGACTGTTTATTAAGGAAAGGATTGTCTGGTTGATCGAGGATTCGCCTCTGAATAAAAAGCTTTATTATAATTTGCTGGACAAGCTGAATCCCACATATTCTAAATTGACTTTCCCGGATGTGACGATTAGATATCTGGTCAAAATGAAAACACTCTGCGAGGAAAATGGTGTGCAGTTTCATCTGCTGGCAGAGCCGCTCAAGGATATAGAACAGAGACACAAAATAGAAAAAACACTGCGGGCAGAATATGAAAAAACAGAGCTTGCAGACTGTTTTCCAGATTATTTTGATCAGATCACATATTACCCGGAGGAACGGTTTTCCGATAATGTACATCCGGTCGGAACACGGGAAGAGCTCAATGAAATGATCCGCGCCATGCAGCGGAAATCCGGCTGTATGCAGGATCTTGTGCTGGAATAAAAGTGGAAAAAGTATCACGCAGAGCATAAAAGAGAAGAGATGAGAGGCAAAATGGCAACTTGTTATATTTATGGCGCAATGCCATGTGGTAGTACAGAGAAATTAGAAAAAGGCGATCTGCTGATCGCTGCAGATGGCGGCTATGCTTATCTGCAGGGACAAAAGCCGGATCTTGTCGTGGGAGATTTTGATTCGCTGGGATATGTACCGGAGGGCGAGCAGATCCAGCATAAGATGCTTACATCTGCTATAGAGAAAGCTCAGGAGAAAATCGAGGCCAACAACTTTGGTATTCGTAAAAATCTTCTCGAGTATGACCAGGTGGACAATGACCAGAGAGAGATTATCTACAGCGAGCGTATGAAGGTGCTTAACGGTGACAACATGCGTGATGCTATCCTTAAGATGGTTCAGGAGCAGGTTGAGAAGTCTGTCGACAGATGTATTTCCGAGGAAATTGACAGAGCTGACTGGAATCTTGTAGAGCTCAACGAGCTTGTGCTTCCGGTCATTCCTCTTGATCCGATTACAAAAGAGGATATTGAGTCGATCAAGAATGCAAAGCAGCTTAAGCAGTACTTAAAGGAAAAGGCTGTCATGCTTTATGAGCAGAAGGAGACAGAATTCCCTGAGCCTGAGCAGTTCAGAGAGATTGAGCGTGTCGTGCTTCTTCGTGTAATCGACAGAAAGTGGATGGATCACATCGATGATATGGCACAGCTTCGTCAGGGAATCGGCTTACAGGCTTATGGACAGAAAGATCCAATCGTAGAGTACAAGATGGCAGGCTTTGATATGTTTGACGACATGATTTCGGCTATCCAGGAGGATACTGTCAGACTGCTGTATCATGTACAGGTTGAGCAGAAGGTTGAGCGAGAGCAGGTTGCAAAGATTTCGGGCACAAACAAGGATGAGTCAGCACAGAATGCACCAAAGCGCCGTGCAACAGCCAAGGTATATCCGAATGACCCATGTCCATGCGGCAGTGGCAAGAAATATAAGCAGTGCTGTGGAAAGAATGCATAGCTTTTAAACACTAAGACCTGCCAGATAATGGCAGGTCATTTTAATGTTAAGTATAGGAATGATAAGAGGTAATAATAATGGATGCATATACAGGCTTTGCATATGTTTATGATGAGTATATGGATAATATTCCATATGAGGAATGGGGACAGTATATGATTGCTCTCCTTAAGGAAAATGGCGTGTCAGGTGATTCATCAGTGCTTGAATTGGGCTGTGGAACAGGAACTGTTACAAGAATGCTTGCTAAGGAAGGCTATGACTGTGTTGGACTTGATATGTCTGAAGATATGCTGTCTATTGCTTCCGAGAAAACATTTGAAGAGGGTTCGCAGGTTATATATACATGTCAGGATATGAGGGATTTTGAAGTGCCTTATGAAGTAGACGGTATGATAAGTATAGGGGATTCCATGAATTATATTACATCTGTTCCTGACCTTGAAAGTGTATTTGCATGTGTTAGTGAGAACCTTAAAAAAGGCGGTGTATTTATATTTGATTTAAAGACAATACATTTCTTCAGGGATATACTTGCTGAGAATACATATGCTGAGAACAGGGAAGATTCTGCATTTATATGGGACAACTATTATGATGAGGAAGAACGCAATAATGAATATGAGCTTGCTGTGTTTGTTAAGAATGAGGATGGTACATTTGACAGATTTGAAGAACAGCACTATCAGCATGGCTTTACTATAGATGAGGTTACAGGTGCAGCTAATAAGGCTGGACTTACCGTGAAAAATGTGTATAATGCATTTACTAAGGATATGCCTGACGATAAGTCGGAAAGATTATATTTTGTGATTGAGAAATAATAAGGAGATAATTATGGGTGATTATATTGTTAGAGCCACAGCGGCAGGTGGACAGGTAAGAGCATTTGCTGCTACAACTAAAGGGCTTGTTGAAGAAGCAAAAGAAAGACATAACATGAGTCCTATTGCAACTGTTGCACTTGGAAGACTTCTTACAGGTGGTGCGATGATGGGCACAATGATGAAAAATGATGCGGATATTCTTACTGTACAGATTAAGGGCAATGGTCCAATTGGAAGTATGACTGTTACAGCTAATCCTAAGGGGGAGGTTAAGGGATTTGTTGGCAATCCACAGGTTATGCTTCCGCTTAAGGATGGAAAGCTTGATATTGCAGATGCGGTAGGAATTGGTGTATTAAGCGTAATTAAGGATATTGGACTTAAAGAGCCATATGTCGGTGATACTATTCTTATTACAAGTGAGATTGCAGATGACCTTACTTATTATTTTGCTAACAGTGAGCAGGTTCCATCTTCTGTAGGACTTGGCGTTCTTATGAATAAGGATAATACTGTTGAGCAGGCTGGAGGATTTATTATCCAGCTTATGCCGGGAGCAACGGATGAATTTATAGATAAGCTTGAGGCAAGAATTAAGGAGATTAAGTCTGTTACAGCCATGCTGGAGGAAGGAATGACTCCTGAACAGATTCTGGAACATATTCTTGGGGATATGGAGCTTGAGATTCTTGATACTATACCAACAAAGTTTTACTGTAACTGTTCTAAGGACAGAGTAAGCAAGGCTGTTATCAGTGTAGGAAAAGAAGAAATCCAGAAGATGATTGATGATGGTGAGCCAATTGAGGTTAACTGTCACTTCTGTAATTCACATTATACATTTACAGTTGATGAGCTTAAGGAAATGTACGACTGCTGTACAAGATAAATCTCAGGCATATGGAGGTACACATGAATAATATTATACTTATAGGAATGCCGGGAAGCGGAAAAAGTTCGCTTGGAGTAGTACTTGCCAAGAAGATAGGATTTGGATTCATTGATTCGGATCTTGTTATTCAGCAAAGAGAGGGAATGACTCTTGAAAGAATAATTGAAAAGCATGGAGATGCAGGATTTATACAGATTGAAAATGAAGTGAATTGTTCAATCAGTCCGCACCACACGGTTATTGCAACTGGTGGGAGTGCTGTATATGGAAAAGAGGCAATGGAACATTTTAAGGATATTGGTACTGTGGTTTATCTTGAACTTCCACCAGAATCACTTGAGGAGAGACTTGGAAGTCTTAAAGAACGTGGGGTTGTGTCTAATGGAAAGACAACAGTGGAAGAAATATACGCAGACAGGGTTGCCTTATATAAGAAATATGCGGATATAACGCTTAATGAGCAGGGCAAACAGATAAGAGAAACTGTAGAAATGCTGTATGACATTATAATGAATAAGGATCAGTATAATTAAACAACAGGTTGAACTATATAAGAATTTGGGGTACAATAATCTTTACCTTTTAAATACGAAAACAGGAGGATAAATCATGGAAAACGAAGCTCTTTCTAAGAACTTTATTGAGCAGATTATAGATAAGGATATTGAGAGTGGCCATTGTAAGAAGGTCATTACAAGATTTCCACCAGAACCAAACGGATATCTTCATATCGGACATGCTAAGTCTATATTATTAAACTATGGACTGG
>ERZ857745.4407-NODE-4407-length-12333-cov-3.381414_pt1 | contig 12333 bp, 10 predicted proteins | sample MGYA00519699_ERZ857745 | MGnify/ENA primary metagenome ERZ857745 (study PRJEB31778, sample SAMEA3449357) | human gut metagenome | biome: human gut; feature: human-associated habitat; material: faeces | place: United Kingdom | collected 2010/2012 ...
TTATATTCGAGCTTTCTTTACCCCAAGCGAATATAAGGATTCCAAAGGACAGGACTGTTATTTCTATTATTCGAACATTGCCGGAACCGATCTGGATATGCTGGGCTATGTGCCCGTTGCAGATATTGAGTCTGAGGTAACGGACTGGAGCATTGTTCTGCTGGTCAGCGGCATGAAAAAGAGAGAATCCAAATCGGAGACATTCAGCGCAAATCCGTTTGAATACGAATTCTTATACGCACCGCTCGGGGACAAGGGCGCTTACGCGTACCAGCAGCCGTGGTATGGATTTTCGGTCAACAAAGACAGCGAAGAGAAAGAGATCGCGGTTGAGTTTCTGCGCTTTATGATGCAGGAAAAAGAGATCGACGAGATGGCCAGTATTAAAGGCCTGCCGTCGGTGGCAGAAAATGGAACCGACGAGTGGTATGCGGGGCTTCGGATGCAAAAAGTATTGAGGTAAGTTTCATCAACGACGGCAGCGTGCCGGATTCCATCCGCGCGGCATTGGAGCAGGTCTGCAATGACTTCGGAGCAGGCGTGTACGGCAATGCAAACGAGGCAGTGCAGGCGTTTGTGGAGCTGTGTGCAGAGAAATAAGATAGGAAAACGAGAAGAGCGACTCATTTGTGAAAACAAGTGGGTCGCTTTTTGGTGCAAAAGATGGTAGAATAGGTACAACAGAAAAAATGAGGTGAAGAAAACAATGGAGTCAAAACGTAAGGTACTGCAAAAACTGTTCCTTTCCACGCTGTATCTGAGTGCATTTACGTTCGGCGGCGGTTATGTGATTGTGACGCTGATGAAGAAGAAATTTGTGGATGAGTACCACTGGATTGAGGAGAATGAGATGCTCGATCTGGTGGCGATTGCGCAGTCATCGCCGGGGCCGATTGCGGTGAATGGGGCGATTGTTGTCGGGTATAAACTGGCGGGGATGATTGGTGTGCTGGTTTCGATTATTGGAACGATTATTCCGCCGTTTCTGATTATCTCTGTGATTTCGGTCTGCTATCAGGCGTTCCGGGATAATTTTTTCGTGAGCCAGATGCTCGAAGGAATGCAGGCAGGCGTCGGAGCCGTGATTGCATCCGTGACGTATGAGATGGGAGCCGGGGTTGTGAAAGAAAAAGATCCGCTGTCGCTGGTGATTCTTGTCTGTGCGTTTGCAGCAGCCTGCTTCTTTGGCATAAATGTAATCTATATTGTTCTGGTCTGCGGTGCCATCGGTGCGTTGCGGACGGTTCTGGCGAAACGGAGGGGTGTGAAATGATTTATTTTCAGCTATTTTTAAGCTTTTTCCAGATCGGCCTGTTCAGCTTCGGCGGAGGCTATGCCGCCATGCCGTTGATTCAGGGGCAGGTGGTGCAGGGACACGGCTGGCTGTCGATGTCGGAGTTTACGGATCTGATTACCATCTCCCAGATGACGCCGGGGCCGATCGCAGTCAATTCGGCTACGTTCGTCGGAATTAAAATCGCAGGCATCCCAGGAGCGCTCGCGGCAACGTTTGGATGTATTCTGCCGTCGTGTATTCTCGTCACACTGCTTGCGAAGCTATATTTAAAATACCGCGAAATGGCAATGCTCCAGGGAATCCTCCACTCCCTCCGCCCGGCGGTTGTGGCGATGATCGGTTCCGCAGGGATTTCAATTCTGGTCACGGCGTTTTGGAGCAGTGAAGGAGATACCGTGATCCGGCTGGCGCAGACGAACTGGAGTCTTGTCGTGATCTTTATCATCAGCCTCATCCTGCTGCAGAAAGGCAAAAAGGACCCAATCTTTGTGATGGTACTGGCCGGGGTGATGAAGGTGGCAGTGGCGCTGGTGGAAAAATTTGCGGCATAAGAGCAGACGTAAAAAATTAATTATATGCGTTAAAAGAAAACTGAAAAAGAAACGGGGAGCATGGAACGATGTTCCTCGTTTTTGTCTGCCTTGCTATTTTCAGAAGTGAATGATAAAATGGCGATAGACAGCGAGAGTGAAAAACAGACAGGGGCGGCATGCTGTGGGACGATTTTTTTAATTCAAAGGTGAATGCTTTTCAGGACGTATTAAACTCAAAAATATATATCGATAAAACAGGATTGCTGGAATACACCAATAGTGTGATTGACACAACATCGAAGTTTATCTGCAACAGCCGCCCCAGAAGATTTGGAAAATCGATCACAGCGGATATGATGACTGCGTACTACAGCAGAAGTCTGGATACAGAAGAAATGTTTGAAAAGCTTAATATTGGTCAGGCGGCAAATCAGAAAATACAGGATGAATATCAAACAGCAGATTCTTAATAGGGAAGGTAAACATAGTGTTATACATTATTTTTGATTTTATAATGGCAGTAATTATGTTTATGTCACTTCCTTTTATTATTGGAATAATGGTAGATATCCGCCATCAGGGAATTGGGTGCTTTGCGGCATGGGTAATATGGGGAGTTATGTTTATCTTATTGTTGAGGCTGTTTAATGCTCTGAAATTAAGATGTCAAAAAAAGCCAGAAAAAAGATAAAAAGGATCTTTCTTTCTAAACATGAATCGTGTATAATAAACATTACTGTTCGGGGCCTGCCTGGAGAAATCCAGAAAGGCTCCGATTTATGTCATTTATTTTACAAAGCAAGAAAAGGGGGAAACCATGCAGAAACACAGAAAATTTATTGGGGACAAACGGTTTTACCTGATGGTACTTGGCGTTGCGATGCCGATTATGATTCAGAACGGGATCACCAACTTTGTCAGCCTTCTCGACAACATCATGGTAGGACAGGTCGGCACCGAGCAGATGTCCGGTGTTGCGATCGTCAACCAGCTTCTTTTTATTTATAACCTTTGTATTTTCGGAGGGGTATCCGGTGCAGGAATTTTCACTGCGCAGTATTTCGGACAGGGCAACGACGAGGGTGTGCGAAACACCTTCCGCTTCAAGCTCTGGATCGGCGTGATCCTGACGGCAGCGGCAATCACTATTTTTCTTGGTGCGCACGAGCCTCTGATTCGTCTCTACCTGACAGGAGATCAGGGAAGCCAGGACATGAATGCGACATTAGCCTATGGCATTTCTTATATGAAGGTCATGCTGGTAGGACTTCCGCCGTTCCTGTTTGTGCAGCTTTATGCCAGCACGCTGCGCGAATGCGGCGAGACAATGCTTCCGATGAAGGCCGGTATTACCGCTGTCTTCGTTAATCTGATTTTTAACTACATTTTAATCTACGGAAAACTCGGTGCACCGCAGCTCGGCGTTGTCGGCGCGGCAGTCGCAACGGTGCTGTCCCGTTACGTGGAGATGGCGATCGTGCTGATCTGCACGCACGGAAACAAAGAAAAATATCGTTTTACGAAGCATCTGTACCGCACGATCCGTGTTCCGGCGGCTTTGACGAAACAGATCCTCATCAAAGGAACACCGCTGATGCTGAACGAAACGTTCTGGGCAGGCGGCGTTGCGATCCTGATGCAGTGTTACTCCGTGCGTGGACTGAATGTCGTAGCCGCGATGAATATCTCCAACACGATCTCGAATCTGTTCAACATCGTTTTCATTGCACTCGGCGATTCCGTTGCCATCATCGTCGGACAGCTCCTTGGAGCCGGAAGGATGGAAGAGGCAAAGGATACCGATACGAAGCTGATCACGTTTTCCGTATTACTCTGCATTGTGATCGGCGCGCTGATGGCGCTCGTGGCTCCGCTCTTCCCACGCCTCTACAACACGACGGACGAAGTACGCCACATGGCGGCAATCTTCATCGTGGAAGTGGCCATGTTCATGCCGGTCAATGCATTCCTGCATGCAAGCTACTTTACCCTGCGCTCCGGTGGAAAAACGATCATCACGTTCCTGTTCGACAGCGTCTTTATCTGGGTTGTCAGTGTGCCGGTGGCTTTCTGCCTGAGCCGTTTTACCGGACTTTCGATCTACGCAATCTACTTTATGGTTATGTCGGTTGACCTGATCAAGTGCGTGATTGGATTTGCCCTTGTCAAGAAAGGAGTCTGGCTGCAGAATATTGTGGCGGAGTAAAGAAAAAAATCTGTCTGTTTTCCAGTCTGAAAAGGATGGGAGGCGGACAGATTTTTTTCTTTATAAAAAACTTTGTTGAATTTTACTGTAAAGCAAAAAAAGCCCTCCGGGCAGGATCGGACTGCGGTTGAGAGAAAGAAAAAGAGTATTTTTGATAAAATTTCGCAAATGAAGCAGCCGCTTTTGGCGGAAAAGTGGAAATTTTTTCATTAATCAAAACACCGGTTGAAATTTAGAGAACGCTTGTTATAATAGGGGTGCAGCGAACAGACATCTCGTATGACGCGTGAATCTCTCTTCCTATTATTAATGAGGCGCGTTCATACACCACATGGAGGAAAAAAAGCGATGGATTACGCAAAAGAATCATTAAAGATGCACTATGAATTACGCGGAAAGCTCGAGATGACATCCCGTGCAGCCGTAGATACAAAAGATGCCTTAAGTCTTGCCTATACCCCGGGTGTGGCAGCGCCGTGCCTGGAAATTCAGAAAGATGTCAATAAGAGCTACGAGCTGACCAGAAGATGGAACACCGTAGCTGTTGTCACAGATGGAACCGCAGTCCTCGGACTTGGCGATATCGGACCGGAAGCCGGTATGCCGGTTATGGAAGGAAAATGCGTTTTATTCAAAGAATTCGGCGGTGTCGATGCAATCCCGCTCTGCGTGCGCAGCAAGGATGTGGATGATATTGTCAATACCGTGCGTCTTCTCGCAGGAAGCTTCGGCGGTGTCAACCTGGAGGACATCTCCGCACCGAGATGTTTTGAGATCGAGAAGAAATTAAAGGAATGCTGTGATATTCCGATTTTCCACGATGATCAGCATGGAACAGCCGTGATCACACTGGCCGGTGTCATCAATGCGCTGAAACTGGTTGGAAAGAAACTGGATGAAGTCAAAATTGTTACCTCAGGAGCCGGTGCAGCCGGAATCGCCATTATCCGCCTGCTGATTTCGATGGGTCTCAAAAACGTCATCATGACAGACCGCAAAGGTGCGATTTACGAGGGACGCGACGGCCTTAACCCGATCAAAGAGGAGATGGCGAAGATCACAAACTACAACCATGAGAAGGGCACGCTTACAGAGGTAATCAAAGGAGCCGATATTTTTATTGGCGTTTCTGCGCCGGGTACGCTCACTCCCGATATGGTACGTACGATGGCAAAAGATCCGATCATCTTTGCCTGCGCAAATCCGACGCCGGAGATTTTCCCGGACGAGGCGAAAGCAGCAGGAGCAGCCGTTGTCAGCACAGGAAGAAGCGATTATCCGAACCAGGTGAACAACGTACTGTGCTTCCCTGGCATCTTCCGCGGAGCGCTCGATGTGCGCGCATCTGACATCAACGATGAAATGAAGGTCGCAGCAGCTTACGCAATTGCAGGACTGGTAAGCGACAAGGAACTGAATGCAGACTATATCCTGCCGGCAGCGTTTGATCCGCGTGTAAAAGATGCTGTGGCAGCAGCCGTTGCAGAGGCAGCAAGAAAGAGCGGCGTAGCGAGAATTTAAACAGAGTTTGATATAAAAGAAAACGACAGAAAAAGGCTTCCTGGACAGCAAGGAAATCCGGGAAGCCTTTTTGCGTATCGTTAAGAAATTATGAAGGAAAGCAGCAGTTACATTCAGCCAGCCAGATTGTCTTCTGCCGGCAGTTCCGGTCCGGTCAGAGCGTACGGATCGAGAATGTCGTCGAGCTGTTTCTGTGTCAGCAGTTCGTCTTTCAGAACCAGAGAAGTAACACTCTCGCCCGTCTTCAGCGATTTCTTTGCAATCGAGGCCGCTTTCTGGTATCCGATATATGGGCAGAGCGCCGTTGTGATGCCGACACTCTTCGAAACGAGATCCTCGCACCGTTTCTCATTTGCGGTAATGCCGAGAATACAGTTCTTCACAAGCGTATTCACAGCGCCTGTCATCGAGGTGATGGAAGAGAACAGGGAGTAGAAGACAACCGGCTCAAACGCGTTCAGCTCCATCTGGCCAGCCTCAGCCGCCATCGTGATTGTGGTGTCGTTTCCGATGACATGGAAGGCAACCTGTGTCACAACCTCCGGGATAACCGGGTTGATTTTGCCCGGCATAATCGAGGATCCGTTCTGCATCGGCGGCAGGTTGATCTCGCCGAATCCGGTCCGCGGTCCGCTGGACAGCAGGCGCAGGTCGTTGCACATCTTGGAGAGGTTGACGGCGCAGGTCTTTAACGTGTTGGAGATCGTCACAAATCCGTCGAGGTTCTCCGTCGCGTCAAACAGATCGTCCGCCTGCATCAGCGGATAGCCTGTCACAGCAGCGAGGGTCGGCACGATGTGGTGGAGATAGTAATCGGAAGCATTGATCGTCGTACCGATGGCTGTTCCGCCGAGGTTCAGGGTGAACAGCTCTTTTCTGGCGCGTTCGATCCGGCGGATATCACGCTCGATCATCGTTGCGTAAGCGTGGAAGCTCTGGCCGAGACGCATCGGAACGGCGTCCTCAAGCTGGGTTCTTCCCATCTTTAAAATGTGGTCAAATTCCTTGGACTTATCGAGCAGTGCTGCGTGGAGTGACTCGAGCGCATGCAGAAGATCCGGGAGCAGATCGAGCACGGTCAGTTTTCCTGCACTTGGGATAACGTCGTTTGTGGACTGTGCCATGTTGACGTGGTCATTCGGGTGGACAATGGTATAATCACCCTTGGTGCCGCCCAGGATTTCGATGGCGCGGTTTGCGATGACTTCGTTTGCGTTCATATTAGCACTCGTTCCGGCGCCGCCCTGGATGCCGTCAACGATGAACTGGTCTTTTAATTTGCCGGCAATAATTTCATCACAGGCATAGATAATGGCAGCCGCTTTTTCCTCTGGCAGTCTCTGTGCTTCGCGGTTGGAGATGGCAGCTGCCTTTTTAATTTTCGCCAGATTCTGGATCATGACCGGGTGGATCGGCGTTCCCGTGATGGGGAAATTCCATTTTGCCCGCAGGGACTGTACCCCGTAGTAGGCGTCGGAGGGGACTTCAAGGGAACCAATGGAATCTGCTTCAATTCTTGTTTTCATAATAATCTCCTTCTTTCTGCACGCATTGAGTTGTGTATATTGTCTGAAACAATTCTTGCTTTGCCTTTCGATACCGGAAGAATAACACCAGGGCAGAAATTTGTAAATACCGCCGCTGAAGAACTGTGGAATCTTATTTATTTTTGCATTTGATTTTAAATACCAAGGGAAAGAGGCACTTTTACTTATTTTTCGAAAGCAGTTTCCGCGAGGACACGTTTTCGTAGACAAAAAACGGCGAACGTGATATGCTGAACAGTATAAAAGTGAAAAAACAGGAGAGCAGCGTATGAAACATGAAAAAAGCAAGAACGATGCGATGCGCCATGAGCTCGATCACATCGATGCAAAAATCCTGAATCTCCTTCGGGAAAACGCCAGGATGCCGCTGAAAGAAATCGCGGAACACGTATTTTTATCCTCCCCGGCAGTTTCCGCCAGAATTGAGCGGCTGGAGAAGGAAGGCTACATTACAGGATATCAGGTCAAATTAAATCCGGCGCTTTTGGGATATCCGATCAAAGCGTTCATCAACCTCGAGGTTGAGCCGGTTCAGAAAAAAGAATTTTATCCCTATATTGAAAAGGTCCACAATGTCGTGGAATGTAATTGCGTTACCGGTGATTACTCCATGCTCATTGAGGGCCTTTTTGTTAGTACCATTGAGCTCGACCAGTTTATCGGCGAGCTGCAGCATTTTGGACGGACGCGGACGCAGATCGTGTTCTCGACCTCCGTGGAGCACCGCCAGGTGACCGCACACGAGGCAGAAGAATAGGCACTGGTCCGCTCCGGCGGCTTTGTGTACCGAAAAAAATGCTTTGCAGGAGAATGCTTTTGTGTTATAGTGATAGAATACACAGAGCATTTTGCGCCCTTTTCGGGGCAGTGCTCCAAACGAAAAGATTCGAGGGAGGCCTGACCTTATTATGGAAGAAAAAGAAGTTGTTTCCAAAAATTTTATCGAGCTTGCGATTGACAAAGATCTGGCAGAGGGCGTTTACGACCATGTATGCACACGATTCCCGCCGGAGCCAAACGGCTATCTTCATATCGGACATGCAAAATCCATCCTGTTAAACTACGGTTTATCACAGGAGTACAACGGAGAGTTCCACATGCGTTTCGATGATACAAACCCGACGAAAGAGAAAACCGAGTTTGTTGATTCCATCAAAGCCGATATCCAGTGGCTTGGTGCAGACTGGAAAGATCATCTGTACTACGCATCCGATTATTTCCCACAGATGTATGAGGCAGCCGTAAAACTGATCAAAAAAGGAAAAGCATTCGTCTGCGATCTGTCCGCAGAGGAGATCCGTGAGTACCGCGGAACCTTAACCGAGCCTGGAAAAGAGAGCCCGTACCGCAATCGTTCCGTGGAGGAAAACCTGGACCTGTTCGAGCGCATGAAAAACGGCGAATTCGAGGACGGAAGCAAAGTACTCCGTGCGAAAATCGATATGGCATCACCGAACATCAACATGAGAGACCCGGTTATCTACCGTGTAGCCCATATGCATCACCACAGAACCGGCGATACATGGTGCATCTACCCGATGTACGACTTCGCGCATCCGATCGAGGACGCCATCGAAGGCATTACCCATTCTATCTGTACGCTGGAGTTTGAGGACCACCGTCCGCTGTACGACTGGGTTGTACGCGAGCTGGAATATCCGATGCCGCCGCGCCAGATTGAGTTTGCAAAGCTGTATCTGACCAACGTGGTTACCGGAAAACGTTACATCAAAAAGCTGGTAGAGGACGGCGTGGTAGACGGCTGGGATGACCCGCGTCTCGTATCCATCGCAGCACTCCGCCGCAGAGGCTTTACACCGGAGTCCATCAAGAAATTCGTAGATCTGTGCGGTGTATCAAAAGCAAACAGCTCCGTTGACTATGCGATGCTGGAGTACTGCATCCGCGAGGATCTGAAGCTGAAAAAAGCCCGTACCATGGCAGTCTTAAATCCGGTGAAACTTGTCATCGACAACTATCCGGAAGACCAGATCGAGGAATTCGAATCTCCCAATCATCCTCAGCATCCGGAACGCGGCTCCCGCAAACTCTCCTTCGGAAAAGAACTGTGGATTGAGAGAAGTGACTTCGCTGAAGAGCCGCCCAAAGGTTATCGCCGTCTGACACTGGCAACAGCAGACAAACCGGCCATGCCTGTTCGTCTGCGTCACGCCTACGTCGTACAAGCCACGTCTGTGGAAAAAGATGCCGACGGCAAGATCACTGCCGTTCACGCTGAATATTTCCCGGAAACTAAGAGTGGTACCGACGGCGCCAACTCAATCAAAACCAAGGCAGCCATTCACTGGCTGAGCGTTAAAGATGCTCTTCCCGCAACGATCAGACTTTATGACCGTCTGTTCACCGTTCCGAAACCCGATGCCGGTGAAGTGGACTTCCGTGATCTCATCAATAAGAACAGCAAGACTGTGATGCAGTCCTATGTTGAGCCTTCTCTGAAAGACGCCAAACCCGAAGACCGCTTCCAGTTCGAAAGAAACGGTTATTACGTGGCCGATCAGAAGGACTTCACTCCGGACAACCTGGTATTCAACCTTGCAGTTGCTCTGAAGGACACCTTCGGAAAATAATTAAGCGCTAATCGCTTGAGGGACGGCCATGGCCGTCCCTTCTTTTTTAGGAAAGCTTTTGAATGGTTTCGGCCAAAAGCTTCGGCGCAATCTGCAGAGAGTAGTCAAGTTCTAAACGCTCCGTGCTTTTGTGCGCATCTCTGCCTGCCGGACCCATGTTGGCAATCGGAATATCTAATGCGCCCGGAAGGTCGGTCGGCAAATAAAAGAGTTTGTTCCAGCCGGCCATGTTCTCGCTCACTTGTTTGGCGCCTTCTCTCATTTCCTCAAAGCCGAGGAAGGACAAATCCGTAATGCCTCCGAAAACTTCATGCAGACGGACCGCTTCGTCTTTACTTAAGACCTTTGCCTGTTCCGTCACTTCTTCCATCACTTTTCTAAGCTTCTGCTCCTCAGGGGACTCCCGACGATTCAGCCGAGCTGGATAGTACGGCGGCAGGAACCCGACCACAATGGTCGGTCTAGGCATCTGAGCCTGTAGAAACAGCCAGGAACATTCTTTGAGCGCCGCTTCCCGAATATCTAGGTCTTTAGGGAGCGAGCGATAAAAATGATCTCTTTTTTCTTCAAAGGATTCGCCCGTCTTTTGGCGAGCCATCCGCTGAAGCATCCCGAAGGTAACAACATTGACTTCATCAATGTCGGGAAAGTCTGCGCCTTTATCTTCTGCAAACAGCAGTGCGCGCATCAGCTTGCTTCGAGCTTGTGCGGCCGCGCGGGCTGCCGTCATTTGGGCCCAACGAAGAACATCTGCCGGTTTCTTTGAAGCGGTCAGGACATTGAAATAGGCTGAGGCTTCTTCAGGCACGGTAACCGAATAACCGTTACGGTGCACTTGCATATTCAGGCACGCGGGCGGCGCTAAAAGATCTAGGCCCGAGCCTTCATACAGGGCGGTGTCGGCTTCTGCCAAACAAACGACCTCACTAATTAAAAGCGCCGCGCTGAAGCCGTGAAGATAATTGCCGATGTGTGCGGATTTACCAAAGGCGTAGAAGAAGGGCATCAATTTGCCGGTGGTACCCGTGTAGTAAGGTCTCACGGCCGGTACGGCCTTGGTTTCCGCTGTCCAAAAACAAGGTTCTCCGGTCAAAGATGCGACAACTTTCAGATGCTCTTCTTCACAAATATGGAGGAAAGTTCTTAACGAACCGATCATGCCGGCACTGTTGGCTTCTTCATCCGGAACCGCCCAAAACAGAATATTGACGGCAAGAGTCGGATCATCTGCCCAGACCTCCATAGAGGCCAGAAAAAGCGCAAGACCGGCCTTCATATCCATGCTGCCGCGCCCGAACAGCCAATTGCCGCTCTCAAGGTCCTGTCGAGCGATTTCATCCAGAGGCTGCCCACGAAGTGCTTCCGTATAACGTTCTAAGTCAAAAGCCGTCTGTGCTTTATCACCGCAGTTCTGTGTATCGACGACATCAAAGTGACCAGTCAGTACAACGGTTTTATCGGTAGGAACGGCGGCGCGGAGCAGTCCGAAAACCGCTCTACGTTCAAGAGGGTCCCGCTCACAGACCGGTTCAAAAACTTTCACGCGTCCTGGATGTTTTTCTGCTAGACGACGCAGACACTCGGCAATGAAATCCGAACAGCGGTTTTCCTCCTCGGCGCTGCCGCTGACAGAGGGAATGTCACAAAGTTCTTTAGTGAGCTCGAGAATTCGGGAAGGCTGGGCAGTTTTCATGACAAAAACGAAGAAAATTAATGACGCTTTGTCATTTTAGGGCTTCAAAAAGCCTCATTTCAGCCTAAAAAGTTAAAGTCAGCTTTAAGTCGCGAAACCTAAAACTGACCTATTTTGAAAAATTAAGAATCAAACCGAACCAACAGGCGCAGGAGCGGACTTTTTATCCGCGGAAGGACCTGAGGCGTATTTTTTACCAATTTCTTTCAGGAAAGAAATAATCTGAGGATTCTCCCAGGGCAAATAGCCTTCGACATAAGCAACTAAGTTGCCGTTCCCGTCAATAATGAAGTTGGTCGGAACCACCGAGACACCCATTTTCCCGGGAATCGCCTGTTTACTGTCGATGAGGGTTTCAAAACCGGAAGCCCGGATCTTGTCGAGAAACTTTTTGAGATCAACGTTTCCGCCGTCGACCGCCACGCCGATCACGCGAACATCAGAATTTTTCAGCGCATTCTGCGCAGTGATCAATTCCGGGATCTCAGCAACGCAGGGACGGCACCAAGTCGCCCAAACATTCAGGACGACAACCTTTCCTTTGTAATCGGCCAGATTAACGTTCTTCCCGTAAATAGTTTTGAGATCAAACTGCGGCATCTTTAAAGCATGCTTGAGCTCTCGGAAGTTCGGCATCGCGCGAGGCGCTTTCAGCGGTGTTCCGGTTTCGTAAACACGGTCAAAGTCCGCGGCCTGCGGCGCCGGAGAAAATAAAACGGCTCCGGCAAGGACGGTAAGTGCTAAAAATTTTTTCATCTTTCGTTGCTTTTTCGGTATGCTGTTGGGATTTTAGAACGACCGATTCGGCACAGATGTAACGAGTCTTTTAGGAGCGCTCATGATGGTGGTCCCGAAGACTATTCCCTTCGCGATTGAACTAAAGTCGGAAGACAATGGTCTTGCCGGCGTCGCTCATTTGAAGCTGGAATCGGCGATAAAAGATTT
>ERZ857745.4411-NODE-4411-length-12329-cov-2.791103_pt1 | contig 12329 bp, 9 predicted proteins | sample MGYA00519699_ERZ857745 | MGnify/ENA primary metagenome ERZ857745 (study PRJEB31778, sample SAMEA3449357) | human gut metagenome | biome: human gut; feature: human-associated habitat; material: faeces | place: United Kingdom | collected 2010/2012 ...
TTTTATTGCGCAAATTATGGGGCGTACGGTCTAGGAATGAGAGGGTGAAACGGAAATGAAGATACTTGTAATGAAGAGTGCAATGATTGCGTGAATTCAGGGCGGGAGGTCCGGAAGAACAGCGAGATGCCGAATTTGTGTTAGCATTAAATGCAGTATATGCAGTTGTTGTTATTCACTGCAATGTGCCAAAACTTGAATTGTTGAATCTTATCTCATATAATATTTTTAAGGTATGTCTTGTCATCAAGACGGCTGTATTATTATATCTAAAGCGGTTTTTATTTTACCTTTTAATGCATTGGAGGCTGATTGTATGTTCTACTCAGATAAACCCATTGGTTCCAATAACGAAGATATGCTCAACCGAAAAGGTTTTGCTAAGATTTTAGCGCGTACTCTTGTACACCTGGAAAGCAGAGATACTTTCACGGTTGGGCTATTTGGAAAATGGGGCAGCGGAAAAACTTCTCTTGTTAATATGACTTTAACAGAGATAGAAAGTATCCAAGCCGAACGTAAAACTGAAAATCAAATCATCGTTGTACATTTTGAACCATGGAATTTCACGGACACTAATCAGCTGCTAACGCAGTTTTTTATACGCTTGGCAAACGAGTTTCAAAACAAGGAAGATAGAACCCTAACCAAAATAGGCAAAGCATTAGAAAAGTATTCTGATGCTCTCGATATTTTGGGATTAATACCAGAAGTTGGATCTCCCATTGCATCTATTGGGAAATGGTGCATTTCTCGCTTGGGTCAGAATATGCAAAGAGGACTTGATGAACGTGACGTATTAAAACAGAAAGAACAGGTTATCAATTTGTTAGAGACTCAACCCAATCGTGTTTTAGTCGTTATCGATGATATTGATCGCTTAAGCAACGAACAAATACGCTATGTTTTCCAGCTGATCACCTCGGTTGCAAGATTCCCCAATACGACATATCTTCTGGTTTTTGATAAAGAAATAGTTGTTGAGGCGTTAAAAGGTGTTCAAAGTGGAAATGGTCAGGATTATTTGGAAAAAGTCATTCAAATGCCGATCCAGATCCCTAATATTCGGCGTTCTGATTTACGGAATGTCTTTTTTGAGCGGCTTGATGAAATTATAGCTAATTTTAAAGAAATCGGATATAACCAAGAGCACTGGCAGCAGTTGTTCGTCACATGCATTGACCCATTTATTACCCATATCCGTGATGTCAACCGTCTGTGTAATGCGCTGCGCTTTAAGCTGACAGGCATAGCTCCGGAAGTAGATTTCGCGGATATGACTGCGCTTTCAATTTTGGAAATTCATCATCCATTAGTCTATGAGTGGGTTAAGGATAATAAGGGAATCCTTACCGGAGAAAGCGATTATTCCAATCTGGTAAAAAATAAAACTCAAAAGGAATTGTTAACATATTATACCGATACTTTTAGTAAATTGATTCTAAGAGAGCGCCATGATGCCTCGGTTGAAGCTGAATCCAATTTGGTAATCAAGTTTTTGGCATGTGTATTTCCTTACTTCGGATATAAAATTGGCGTATCGTATGAAGCATATGATATGGGTCATCTCAAACGGAATAATCAAATTGCCCATCCGGACAAATTTGATCGCTACTTCCAACTGGATATTGACTGCTTATCATACAGAACGGCAGACGTTAAGAACGTGATTTATAATTTTAACGAGAATGAAATCATAGATTTTCTGCTTATGCAGGAGGAAAACGGTACAAGTTATGGAATGTTAGAAGATATACAAGCTCGAATTTCAGAATTATCAGATGCGCGTGCTAAAGTCATCATCAGTGCATTGCTTAAATCCATGAAAGGTCTCAATAAGCTTGTATATAAAAGTTGGCTCTCTATAAACGCAGGTTTTTATGCGAAACATATGATGCTTGATTTAATGGAGCGAATACCTCCTAAAGATAGAGTTTCATTCATATCTAAGTTTATTTCTTCTGATAAGGATGCCTTACAATCTTTAGCAACGATTATTAGTATACTTGGATTGGGTTATGAACGATTATCTGCAGAAGATCAGGAAGCAGACTGTAAAGAAGTTATTACTCAGGAAGAACGTTTTGCCACAGAGACCGTTGTTATAGCCCGCGTTAAGGAAATTTTAAAAACTAACAGCTTGTTTGACTTCTCAGAATGGCGTATGGTATATCGCTTGCTGAACTCATTCGACCCTGAATATACAAAGAACTATTTGAAGAACGCATTAATACAAGATAAAAACGTATTATGGTTTCTGGGCGGTCTTGTAGATGTTTGGGCTGATGTTAGTGAAAAAAGGGAAAAAGAATACGAGGTTCAAAAAGCATATACAGAATATTTTTCGGCAGAGCGAGCGCTTAATGCAATTGAATCTTGCAGAAAAGACGGTATACTTTTCAAACTTCCGGAAGAATTACAGCATAAGTGTGCGGCTTTCGTTTTATCTAACTCCGCGGGCCCCAATTATGGCAGGAGAGTACATCAAAACGATACTATGAAATTGATATCGTCTTGGAAATAGAAAGACTGTACTTAGCCATATTATCACAAACCTTTGAGGAAATGCTATAAGTCGTCCTGAAACGCCTGCCAGCTTGCGTTTATTACCTGCTACCTGTAAACGGGTTCCGTGGGTCGAATATACTTGATTGGTCTGCCCTCCTTGTCTCTTTTTAGCTGATCGGCTATATATTCCGTTATGGCTTTTGTGTTTTTCCCTACCGTATCCACATAATGTTCCTTGCACCGGAACTCCCTATTTCTGTATGCAAATTTCATATTCCAGTGCTTTGGGAATATCATTAAGCTACTCTTTCCCTTTAAGCAGCACATAAATACGGACACGCTAAACTTCGGTGGTATATTGAGCAGCAGATGTATATGGGCGGAGATATGTTTATCCCCCTGTTATTTCTGCCCATTTCGCCGCAGTTTAGTGCATTAGGCTATATTGTTCATCGTTTAAGCTCTTTCGAACCCCGCCACTATGGCGGGGTTTTCCGGATACAAGAAACGGCATAGCCGAAGCTATACCGTTTCTCTCTTGCTTTAGAATGATTTCTTAACCGGACACCCACACAAATGCGAGGTCTGTTATAAACATTTTTCTTCGGCATCAGCGGTCATGTATAATCTGTGCCGCTTTCAAGCCACATTCAAGCTGAATATTGATAAGCTTGCGTATAGGTATAACCGAATAGTTGAGCTTTTGTTCAAGCTCATCGGAAAGTTGTTTATGCATTACCTCCGCCATGGTCTTACCCGCAAGCAGAGCTACTTCCGCCTCAGCAGTATGTTCACGCTCAAGCTCATATTCATGGGCGCGAATTAGCATACCGTAGGACAGCAGTCTGTAAAAGCGGCTGACCCATACATTGTCAAAATATTCTGCCTGCGTGGCAAGGCGTTTGTATTCGCTGTCCTCCTCGGCCATTCGGCGGTTAGATCCAAGTCCCGTATCCTCTATTGCATCATTAACAGCCATAAGGTAGGGATTCTTTTCCCCCATGAACTTGGATGATACGCTCAACACCTCTCTTATTCGCTTGTTGGATTCCATCGTCCAGTTTATCTTTTCTATTACGGCTGCGCCGCGCGTAGTATCCGTAATAGAAGGATCGGCAATGCGCGGATCAAAAAAATATGGCATTTCCGTAAGGAATGTAAACGTGCCGTAGTGCTGCTTGGAATAAGAATCACTGCATGTGCCGCTGCTTATTATTTTTGAAATATTCTTCGCACCGAACCGCTCAAAATAATCATATTCCACCTCTATGCCTTCCGCCAGCAGCACCGCAGGCGCAAGCACGGGTATTGCAGGGGATTCCGGCTCGCCCAAATGCAGCGGTATGCCCTGACGTTCCACCGCCTCGCGCAGCTTTGGATAAAGTTCCGGCACATCTTCCGTAACATACCAATAAACCCCGCCAAAGCCCGAATTATGCAGCGCATACGTGAAAGTTGGCTTTATTTCATCTATAAGGTCTTTAAGCGCCTGCGTTTCCGGCATTATATCGTGGAAATGCAGTTCCTTATAATCTATAGGGAATGTCCAATCCACCTGCATATTGGCAGCCGGGCGGAAGAAATTGCGTGAATAATTATAAAGCGTATACGGCCCCTTCAGCCAGCCCTCGTTGCGTACCAATCCGTCGGCATCCCATGCCTTTACAATATAAAAAGTATAATCCAGCGCATCACGCAGCGATTTGTTTTCGGCAAGCGCTTTGGTGAAATGCTCCAGCATCATTGTGCCAATCGGCTCGTTGGGATGCGGACAGCCGAAGAACAGCGCGTTTTTGCTTCCATTGCCTATTTTAAGCGCCAGTATGCTGCGCCCTTCCGCGGTCTTGCCCAGTTCAAACATGCTTACGCAATCCGGATGTTCCCGGGCGAGTTTCTTCGTTGACTCATCCAGCTCTTCAAGAGTTAAAAACTGCTTGTAATCCGGTATGTTTTTTAATAATTCTGTTATTATTTCGTTCATTATGTCTCCTTGGTGGCCGTGCACCCGCAAAATCCGGATGCACGGCGTTCATACGCAACGCAATATTACTTCATATCGTTGAAGAATACCGCACCGTTACCAACTATTTCTATACCGCTTACATCATTGGCGAATACAAAGTTATTCTCCGCCGTTACCAACGGAACAAGCAGCATATTATCGGAAATCATTCTTTCCGCTTCGCCAACCATTTTGGTACGTTCGTCGCTATCCGGAGTATGGGACGTGCGGGCGATCAAATCAAAATACTCATCGCTGATACCGCAGACTTCAAGATTCTCAACATCGGTAAACACCATATTGAGCGTAAGTATAGGCTCGCTCCAGCCCCAATGTTCCAGACCTATGTCGTAATTACCTTGCGCTATTACATCGTAGTGATAGTAATTGGCAAACATCTCTATCTCAAGGTTCACGCCTATGGCCTTATATTGTATCTGCAGGGACTGCACAATATTATCCTCAGTCGCGCCGTCGTTAGCCACTATCTTCAGCTTAAACTCCTGACCATCCTTATCAAGATAACCGTTGCCATCGGTATCGGCCCAGCCTGCATCGGCAAGCAGCTGCTTGGCCTTTTCCACATTGGTGGCGTATGTTTCCTTATAATAGGCGGCAAAATCGGCAGAATAGTTGATTACTTTTTCGGTATCTATACTCCACGCTGGCGTTACCATGCCCTGATTAGCCTCCACCAGTATATCCCTGTCCACGGCTATCGCAAGCGCTTCCCTAACCCTTATGTCGCTGAGTATGGGGGAAGAGATATTGTATTCAAGATACTCTATCGCGGGTATGCTGCTCTTGCGCACAACGTTTTTATCCTCGCGCGTTATCTGAGAAAGGCCATCCGCGGATATACCGAGTATCGCCTGTATATCGTTTACATTAAAGGCATTTGCCATGCTGAATTCTTCACTTATGAAGCGCACGGTCACCTTTTCAACGTTAGCGGGTCCCTTATTATGCGTAATATAGCCGGGATTGCGAACCAGGTCAACATGGGAACCATCTACATAATCGGCAAGGTAATACATGCCGTAGGGCTGCGCGCCCCAAAGCAGTTCATCATCCGTTGAAGCGTCCAGCACATCTTTGTCCTGCACGGTAACAAAGGAGCCTGCAAGGGTTACGGCAATATCTGATGTGAACTCGCTGAGGTGCAGTATCACATCGTCCCCGTTTACTTCCATTGACTCAAGCGATGCAAGGTTGCTCGTAAAGGGACTTACGGCCTTAAACCTTGTGAGGGACGCAACCACATCTTCCGGCAGCACTTCTTCGCCGGAAGCGTACTTCATTCCCTTGGGGATGGTAAGGGTTATATCCTTGCCGTCATCGCTCACGGCAACGGCGGAAGCTATGCAGGGCTGCATATTGCCGTTTTCATCAAGCACCACCAACGGATCCGCAACCAAGCCCTGGGTAAAGTTGCTGCCGTCAAGTAAGGTGGTATCAAGTCCCCACCATTGTCCGGCTTCACCGATTATCAGGGTTTCCTTTTCGCCGCCGGTTGCTTTGTCGCCGCCGGCACAGCCGGCAAGCAAACACACCATCATCATCGCTGCGACCAATATGGCCAAATACCTTTTCATGTTTTCTCTCCTTTTGTTTTTTATTTTTATGGTCAGCTTTCCCGTCCGCAAAACGTGCGAAAACATTCCACAAAGTGTCCTGGTGTTTCTTCGCGCATGGTAGGCATTTCATGCGCGCAGCGTTCTTCCGCATATGGGCATCTTAAGCATAGTCTGCACGCATCCGGCGAGGTGGGCACATCCTCCGGCTCTCCGGGCAGTTCGTATATCTTATCCGATCTGAGATCGGGGTCCATAACCGGTACGGAATTTATAAGTATATTGGTATACGGGTGCAGCGGATTTTCAAGCACATCGTCTGTATTCCCGTATTCAACAAGCCTGCCCATGTACATTACCGCTATTCGGTCGGAAATATAGCGAATAACGTTAAGGTCGTGCGTTATTATCATATAAGTAAGTTTCAGTTCCTCCTGAAGTTGGAGCAGCAAATTGAGTACCTGCGCCTGCACGGATATATCCAGCGCGCTTGTAGGCTCATCCAATATCATTACCTTTGGCTGCATAACGAGCGCCCTCGCTATGGCAATACGCTGCTGCTGACCGCCGGAAAGCTGGTGTGGATAGCTGGCAAGGTAGCTTTCATCCATCTGCACCTTTGTCAATGCTTCCCTCGCGCGCTTTTTTGCCTCCGCCCTCGGCACGCCCTTTATAATAAGCGGGCGTATTATGGAACTTTCCACAGTTTGCCTTGGGTTCAGGTTAGCGGCAGGATCCTGAAAAACAACGGCAAAGTTGTTCCTAACCTCTTTTATTTGGCGATGGGTAGCCTTAACCATATCTACATCGCCAACCATTATGCTGCCGCTGTTTGCGCCGGTAAGCCCAAGCAGCACCCTTGCGAACGTTGTTTTTCCGCTGCCGGATTCGCCTATAAGGCCCAGTATTTCGCCTTCGTTTATGCTGAGCGTGAAGTCCTGCATGGCGTTAACAACGCTTTTCTTCTTGGAAAACAGTTTCTTTGGCGCCGCAAACTGCTTACATACGTTTTTTGCCTTAATAAGTTCCATGTTTTCACCCCCTGTTATGGCAGCGCACGGTATGCGTTTGGCTTATCCGCTTCTTTTCCGGCACGGCTTCGGCGCATATACTGCTTGCATACGGGCAGCGGTTGCGGAAGCGGCACTCCGGCTTCTTTTCTGTTATGCGCGGCACCGTTCCCTCTATTGTTTTCAGTTTTTCTTCGGTTTTACGGCAGCGCGGCAGCGAACTTAGAAGCGCCTGTGAATACGGATGCACCGGATTATGGAACACCTCAAACACATCGCCCTCTTCCACTATTTCACCGGCATACATAATTCCTATCCTGTCAGCAATTTCCGCCACAACGCCAAAGTTGTGCGTAATAAGCAGCACGCTCGCATCATGCTTGCTACAGCTTTCTTTCATTATCCGCAGCACCTGCGCTTCAACAGTAACGTCCAGCGCAGTAGTGGGTTCATCCGCAATGAGCAGTTTCGGGTTTCTTGCAAGCATCATGGCTATCATAACGCGCTGACGCATGCCGCCGGAAAGCTCATGCGTATATGCGCGCACGCGCTGCTCCGGGAACGGTATATGTACTTCCCTGTAAAGTTCAATGGTTCGCGCCATGGCATCCTTACGGCTCATTCCGTCTATCATAAGCGCTTCGGCTACCTGGGTTCCTGAGCGATATACAGGATTGAGCGAATCCAGCGGGTTCTGGAATATCATGCCTATCTGCTTGCCGCGCACCTTTTCCATTTCCGCTTCGGATATGGAAAGCAAATCGCGATCCTCAAACATTATTTTGCCTGACAGTATTTCGTTATGATCTATCGAAAGGCGCATTATGGTATGCGCAACTGTGGATTTTCCGCAGCCGGATTCCCCTACCAGCGCAAATATTTCACCTTTGTTTATTGCAAACGAAACGTTGTTTACTGCGCTTAGGTAACCCGCGCTGATTCTATAATCCACACTCAGATTTTCAAGCCGAAGAAGTTCATTACTCATGCCTGTTCCCTCCTGCTCAGCGTGATTTAAGACGAGGATCGAGAATATCCCTTAATCCCTCGCCGAAAAGATTGAATCCGAACACCGTAAATACCAACGCAAAGCCAGGAAATACCGCAAGCCATGGCGCGGTGCTCATGTTATTCATGCTGTCCGAAAGGGCAAGTCCCCAGTCCGGCGAAGGCGGCTGCGCGCCCAGCCCCAGGAATGAAAGTGCCGTAGTGGAAGTTATTGTGGCCGGTATCGAAAGCGAGGCAAGCACTATTATGGACGGCACAATATTCGGCAGAATATAGCGCAGCATTATTGCTGCGTTGCTTTCGTTGAAAGCCATTGCGGTTTCAACAAAGGCCATGTTTTTAAGTGCCTGTGTTTTTGCCCTGACTACACGCGCATACTGTGCCCAGCTTACCACAGCTATCGCTATTATCACATTATCCAGTCCCTTGCCAAGCACCGTTATAACAGCCATGGACATTATTATTGGCGGCATGGACCATGTAAGATCAGCAAAGAATGAAAGAATCCTGTCCACCGTGCCGCCGTAGTAACCGGAAAGCATACCGATTGTTACGCCCAGCGCTATTTCTATTGCCGCCGCCAGCAATGCAACGCGCAGCGCTATGCGGCTGCCGTATATTACGCGGGAAAACATATCCCGTCCAAAGTCGTCCGTCCCGAAGAGGAATTCACCGCTTGGCCTAAGCAACTTATTGCTCATGTCAGCATAGTCGTATTCATAGGGCGCTATAACGTCCGCAAATATAGCCGAAAGCACAACGATCAGTATCATTATGCTGCCTATGAGTAGGCTGCGGTTGCGCACGAACATGCTGAAATTCTTCTTGAAACTTTTGCTGATATCTGTTCTGTTTGAATCTTTACTCATTTGCTCGATCCTCCAAGCGAAATCAATATACGCGGATCAAGTATGGCCGTTATTATATCGCACACAATATTGCACACAACGGTCAGCATCGAAAGCAGCAGCACGCTGGCCTGAACTATAGGAAAGTCCTGGTTAAGTATGGCCTCGGTAAGCGTTTTGCCCATGCCGGGTATTACAAATATGTTTTCTATTATTACCGCGCCGCTTATTACCCACGGAATATTAAGGAAAAACATTATTGTTACCAAGATGAGGGCATTGCGTAGAACGTGCCTGACAAGCACTTCTCGTTTTGTCAAGCCCTTTGCATACGCCGTAAGCACATATCTTTCGCGCAGCACATCTATAACTTCCGTCTTGGTCATGCGCATGGTGGAAGCCACGCCCCCGAGCACTATTGCCGTAACGGGAAGTATATAATGCTTGGCGCTGGTAAAGCCAGAAAGCGGCAGCATTCTGAGCGTAACGCCGAAAAGCAATATCAGCAGCACCGCCACCCAGAAAGACGGCAGCGCGGCAAACAGCAGCGAAAGCCCCATCATCAGCCTGTCAAAAAATCCGTCCTTTTTATATGCAGCCAGCAACCCAATGAGCACGGCTATAATAAGCTCTATTATCAGCGCGGTTCCCGTAAGCTTTATGGTTACCGGCAGGCGCTGCTTAAACGTTGTACTTACGGGCAATTTACTGCGCAGCGATGTGCCGAAATCCCCATGCAGAGCATCGCTTACCCACTTTATGTATCTTTCGTGTAACGGCAGATCCAGGCCATACTGGGCGCGCATCTTATCCTTTACCTCATCGGATACTTTTCGGTCGGTAAGCAGCTCAATCGGGTCGCCCGGCATCATGTCCATCATTGCAAACACAAGCATCGATACGACCACAATAAGCAGCAGTCCCTGTAACAGGCGTTTCACAACGTAATCAACCAAAACACTTTCCTCCTATATATAAATTTATACATCTATACAAAAGGTGTTATATTAAATGCATCCGTATTCATCATTGTATACCGAATATACAAGCAAAAAGCTTTACTGCTTTATTATAGCACAGTAAAGTTCCAACAACCATAGAATTCGCTATTTGTTAGGTTGTAAAAACACCACAATATTAAGAAGAAAATCAACTTGCACTTGTTTTTATATCATGATAATATACTTATATATAATTTCAGCGTGAAAGGAAATGAACAAATGAATATCAATATAGGTGCTAATATAAAGGCGCTTAGGAAAGCCCGCCACATAACGCAGGAACAGCTTGGTAAAGCCGTTGGTGTTTCCATGCAGGCTGTTTCGCGCTGGGCGGCGGAGTGCCGGACGTAAGTGTGCTGCCGCTGATTGCCGATTATTTTGACGTATCGCTCGATGCACTTTTCGGCAGGGTGCTCGATAATGAAATGGCCCTTGAACACTACCTGTACGCCGACCTTTGGCGCACACACGAAAACCAAAAGGCAGAGCGCGCCTGCAGATACGGCTGGGCAATGTTCAAAGGCATGAGCGGCATGGAAAGTTTTGCAAATGAAGAATACGGTAAAATCAGCGCTGCGGAAACCGTTGGAACATATGCGCGGCTGTCGTTTAACAATGGCTATGTTTTTATGAACGCAACAGAGGAATTTCACTATTTTCTTGTTATGCCGGAACCTGAAAGCGGTTACAACGCCGCCCTTGCCAATATAGATGAATACACGGAACTGTTTTCTCTGCTTGCCGATAAAAACAAACTGAGGCTTCTTTCATATATATGTTCCTGCAAAGAATCGCTGCTTTCCGTTCAATCCACGGCAAGGGCGCTTAATTTTAATGAAGGCAAAACATTTGATCTGCTTGAGCAGTTTTGCACTCTCGGTTGGGTACAGCCGGAGAGTATAGATATGGGAAGCGGAGCGATACGGGTATACCGCCCCGGCGATACTATGGCCTTATTGCCCCTTTTATGCTTTGCAAGGGAGTTTATTGCCAAGGCGGAGTTATTCTATCTAAACAATTATCTCCGCACAAAGCCCATGCTACAGGCAATGCTGGAGGAATAGCCCCTGCCCTACCCTTCATACCTCTACATTGAAGCTGGAACGGCTCACCTCTCCTATGCGTATTTATATTGATTGGTTCGACAACATCCGGTTGCCGAAAACCATATCCGGATACCGACAATCACTTTTCCCATATGAAAAGCCTCTGTGTCGCTGCTACATACATATAACCACATTCATGCCATTTCTGAGGAGCATCTCAGGCGCGTAACGAATTCAATCAGCAGTTGGCCCAGCAAATGTCTCGACCGGAAATCTACCGCTAAAGTTTTTCTTCCTTATTCCGTTGCACGTGGTTGAGTTTGTGGACGGTCTTCGCTCCAGGATAGCGGCATTTTTCCTAAAGCTCAGCCCTTCTGCCAAAATATGTTTTAGATATTTCCTCTCATCATAATTTAAAATGTATGTAGTGCAACGTGTTCACTTCTGTATTGTGTTTGTTGGTAGCTACATTTTACATCTCGGTGTTCATGTTGTCTTTCCTTTTTAGCGGTGTTGCACTTCGTATTGTAATATGCCTATCCTTTTCCGTATTGGCGGCGTTTACCACCAGCAGCATATTGCCCTCATTGAATTTATAGAGGTAGGCATCGTCTATGGCGCTGCCGTTTTCGTCGGGTATTATGGCATACTGCGCCTGCTTGTCAAACGGTGTAAACAGCGCATAGGCTGTTCGATATGTTACTCCATTGAAAGTCTCTGTTGTCAGATAATCCGCTTTTGTCTGCCCCGGCTTGTCACGCAGGACACGGAACGTTCCCGGCGTATAGTTGTCGATAAAGTAGACATAGACATATCCGGGGTCCTGCTCATAGGCTGTCGTCAGAAGGCCGCTCGTCTGCGGATAGCCCTGCGTCTCTACGCTATACGCAATTTTCCAGTTTGCCAGATCGATAACCGTGATGTTGTGACCGGAGTATGCTGTAAACTGGCCCGTTCCGCTGACGCCGATATACGCGCGGCCATTATAGACGACCGGCGTAGAGGTACTCATAGCCAACTCATCCTGAATTCCATTCTTTAACGTCAGCGAATCACAGTCGGTAATCACTTTGTTTTGAACCTTTACTCTGTAAAAACTTCCGCCTTTTGACGTGAAATAGTACGCATCAGTTTCTTTGTCATAGCAGATCGTACTGCGGATATCACCATCGAGGCCGCTCTTCGCGTCCAGGACTTTGCCTGTCAACGGGTCAAGCAAATAGAGATAAGAGCACTGTGCCTCGCCATCATCTGTGCCGACCATAACGAAGTCACCGCAGGCATAGGCCCCGGCCCAATAGAAGCCGCCGTTTTGTGTCATGCGCCATGTCG
>ERZ857745.4413-NODE-4413-length-12326-cov-3.147013_pt1 | contig 12326 bp, 10 predicted proteins | sample MGYA00519699_ERZ857745 | MGnify/ENA primary metagenome ERZ857745 (study PRJEB31778, sample SAMEA3449357) | human gut metagenome | biome: human gut; feature: human-associated habitat; material: faeces | place: United Kingdom | collected 2010/2012 ...
AGCGACCGGGTCGCCAATTCCGATCACCGAAGACGAATTACTAACGAAATAAACCCAAGTCTGATTGGGCGAGAACCGGATGAGTATATGCTAAGAGATGAGACATTTCCAGTGAATTATCTCATCTCTCAGCTTAATTTATCCCAGCATCGGTTTAACGATGCCGAACAACAGGCAGGCAATAATAAAAGTAACCAAAATATTAAAAGTCTGTGCAGTAAGAAAAGACCACATGACATTACGGTTTTCACGGGAGACAATATCTTTTATCTGGGTTTCCAGTCCTACACAGACAAATGCCAAACTGAAAAAAACAGTACTGAACATTTTAGCGATTCCCGGTTCGATGAGTTTCCCTTTTTCATTTACCAGGAAAAGGTCATTTGCCTGAAAAATACTGAATACGAGTGAAGCTGCAACAAAGCCGATAATAAACTTCGGGAATTTTTCCCAGACAATCCCCAGAGAAGGAGAATTACTACCTTTCTCTCCCCGGGTAGAAAGGTATAAGGCTATAAAAAAAGCTACAAAACCGATTAAAACATTTTGGGCCCCTTTGATAATAACAGCATGCTGGTTCGATAATTCGCTGACGATAGCACTGGAAGCGGCAACACCACTTGTCGTATCGATGGTTCCGCCAATCCAGGCTCCGGCCACTTCCTGTATTACCTGAGGGTCGTCGAATAGGACAGGAAGAAGCAGATGGGCCAGCCAGGGCATCATATAGATCATAGGAACGACAATGATTAACACCAAAGAAACAATATAAGATAATTTTTTGTCATCGCCTCCTGCAACACGTGCAGCTGTAATACAAGCAGAAACTCCGCAAATAGAGACCCCGCTGGACAGGATCATGGCAGAACGCTGGTCAACTCCCAACCGCCGGGAGATAAAATAGGCGAAAAACCATACGATACTCACAACCAGGACAGCCTGTACAAGACCAACTGCACCGGATTTCATGACATCACTGAAAAGAATAGTCGCTCCTAAACAAACCACCCCGATTTTAATGAAAAACTCACTTTGAATAGCAGGTTTCATCCAGGCAGGTACGCGAAAAACATTGCGAATAATCAAACCGAAGATAACAGAGAAAAAGACAGATTCGAATCCATAATAGCTTACTTGAGGCAGAGCTGCCGTAATCTGTGCCAATAAAGAGACAGAAAATACAGCGATCAGGGAAAGGAATAAACCTTTTAAGGGTCTGCCGAGTAAAAGCCAGCCGATATAAAGTATGACTAATACAATGACGAAAAGAAATATTGCATTTCCCCAGGATTCCGTATCGGCCAGATGTTTGGGTATACGGGGAAGATAATTGGGAGTAATGATGGCAAAAGCCAGTAAAAGAATACTGACAGCCACAACCACCCAATCTTCTGTCTTAAATTGTTCAAACCATTTTTTCATATATATTTTAATTAAATTTTAAAATTTTGAGATGCGAAGAAAGCTATTTTTTACGATAATACTTTAAGTCTAAATGCTTAATTTTAAGAAAAGTCTTATAGAAGGAATAAGGTCAGACAAAGATGTCCATCTTTGGGGACGAACGAGTAGCTAAATAGTTCTATCATAAATTTGGGGAACGGAGGTACCTTAATAGATACCTCCGTTCCGGATCATTTCGGTAAAAGCGGCATCGATAAAAGGTAATTTAAATTCTTCCCGATTCAGAAAAATCCGTTCATCTTCGACATCTATTTCTATCTGGTCACCGCTCCGGTATTTCTCCACTAAGGCAGGTGCAACAATAATCCATAATCCATTATTGGCAGCCATTCTAAAAAAACGGCGATCCACCGATTTCACGATAATCGCTTTGATACCGGCCTCCCTTAAACCGACAACTGCATGTTGTAATAACTTTCCACAGCCGAAATTTTCTCCTCCGAGCATCAAGTCGCCCACCTGGACGTTTTTTGCAAAAGAGGCATCCAAACCTGCCAACAAATAAGGTTGTATCGCTTTAAAATTATCCGGTGCAATCCGGTAAGTGCATGCTTCATCGAACAATTGTTCACAGGCAATGCTGTTCAAATCCCCATAATTCCAAACCCGATTATGATAACGACGCTCGAACTCATTCACAGTTACCCACACTTTAGGCATTTCCCAATAAGGATATTTTGCATCGGTCCGTTCAACTTCTACTGTCAAAACTCCGGTCAAAGCAGTCATCGCCACAGTCGCCGGGGACGCTACGTATTTCTCTACACCGATAGCCGACAGCCTTCGCATCGAATTGCTGTTTACTGTAGTAATAAAACGACGGGTATCCGCCATTATCATATGGCTGCTACCCAAGCAAGGACCACAACTGGACCCTAATATAGAGGCTCCTGACTTCACTAACCGATCGATAATCCCCTCCTGAATGGCCTGCAAATAAATCTCCCGGGAAGCCGGGACAATAGAAAGCTGGAACCCCGAAGCAATCTTTTTTCCATCCAAAATCCGGGCAACCACTCTTAAATCTTCCAACCGCCCACTGGCACAAGCTCCGATCAATCCCTGCTGAATTTCCAGCCTACCCCATTCTCCAGGTGCTTTTATCTCGTTTATTTCTCCGACTTCCATCACCAACGGGATCACCTGCGCCAAATCGACCTCGAATTCCTTGTAATACATAGCATCCCGATCCGCCCAAACACCCTGTACGGCATAATCACCGAAATAATCCGCCAACTTATCGTCGGGCGGGAAAGCTGCGCTCTTCAACCCCATCTCAGCAGTAACATTAGCCAGGGTCATCCGGTCGGCGATAGACAAGGCAGGCACCCCCTCTCCATGAAACTCCAACGATTTATAGGCGACATTTTCTTCCCGGAGCATCCCCATTATCCACAAAGCCAAATCCTTGGCATATACTCCCTCCGGCAAACGATTTTTCAAACTAATCTTAATCGTTTCAGGTACCCTGAACCACATTTCGCCTTCTTTCCAAAGTACCGCCGTTTCCGTCTTATTCAACCCCACAGCCATACAATTGAAAGCGCCTGCCGTACAGGTATGGCTGTCGTTTCCTACAATCAATCCTCCCGGTTTCAGCTGCCCGGCCAATATTTCATGACAGATCCCTTTGTCACAATCGAAGAAATGCTCTACTTTCTGTTCGTCCATAAAACGATGGATCGAATTATAATCCCGGATCAATTCATCGGTTGTCCCGGTCATTTTACGATCCAGTACAACCAGCAACTTTCCGGCATCTTTCAGCTTTTCCCCACCCATTTCTTCAAAAATTTTCCGGATACGGGCAGAATTATCATGACTCATCACGATATCCGGCCGCCGTATAACTATACTTCCGGCAGGCGCATTAAGTATTTTTTCGACAAAGGTTCTCATAGCTTATTCAATTCAGTTTATAAAACTAGCCATTAAACTTTATAAACTAAAATTCATTGTCCTGATAAATTTATTCTTTTATCATTTTATCTGTAAAAAGGATGCCGTTCAAATGATCGATTTCATGCTGAAAGATCACAGCCGTAAATCCCCGGATAGTATCGCATACCGGTTCCCACGTATTCCGATACTCCACCTTCACCTCGAATTTAAAAGTTGAATCCGTTTTTTCACGACTCAACATCCGTTTAATCGAGGTCAGTTCAGGGATATAACGAACCACGATTTCATTCGAACGCCATACCTCGCCAACGACATCCGGAACAGACAGACACCCCTCTTTTCCCAAAGACTGCTCTTCAGAAGCCGCCACAATACCCGGGTTGATGTAAAACTCAAAAGGAGCTCCCGGTTTATCGTACCGCTGTACAGCGATCAATCGCCGGCTTATTCCCACCTGGGGAGCAGCAATACCGACACCCGGGTCCGCCGAATCGTTTACTGTCGCCAGCATCCGTTGCTTCAATACCTGAAAAAGTTCCGTCCGGATCTCCCCGGGAGTCAATTCTATGGCCTGCTGACGTAAAAATAAAGAATCTTCCCGGTTATCGGTCTTCCATACCCGCATTATCCCCCCGCCTTCCTTTATCACCTTCACCTCCTGAGGGGTAAAGCCCGTACTGCATCCCACCCAAACAAACAACCCGACGATTCCTAACCAATATTTCAGCATGTTAGCGATTATTTCAGTTTATATCCAATTCTACCGTATAAGTTTGACCCGGTTTGAAATCTGCATTGTAAATCAACAGAAAATTCTCATCTACAGCAGCTTTCCAATCCTGACCGGCAGACAGACGCGGATTATTCAGACGCTGAGGAAAGAAATAACTGAATGGCAGATCGAGTACATGTTCTTGTTTGAACCGGTCTCCTTTCATTCTCTCCAAACTGAAATTTTCCTTGGTTTGTATCGTCACAGTACACTTGTTCCCCTGTACAGAAGTATTCACTGTATAATCGTTCTCTTCGGCTATTTCCTGTAACCGCACATTCCATTTAGGATCTCCGTAATAAGCCAAAACATCCCGGTCATGCACAAAACCGATCTGATCATGTGTAGGTTCTACTCCGATCGTCTCCTGAATTAAACGGGGAGCTTCCTGGAATTCCTCTTCCGTATAAGGATAGGCCAAAGTAACTAATTTAGGATCCCATTCATTCAGTTGATACATTAAATCCTGCTGATTCATATATATAGCCTCTGCCAGGGAATAACGTCCCGGATTGGTCAGCCAATACTTCAATCCTCCCCAACCGTTACGACCATGCCAGGTAGTCACGACATATCCGATCATCGTCGCCGCATTACCACTGTTCATCCAGGCGATCGCCATACTCTCTTTGGTATTATTGACATTACCGATCAGGCAATTCCCAACGGCAAAATATACTTTTCTTTTTCCGCTTTCCTTCATATTTTGCGGATCATTCGGAAAATCCATATACAACTGTCCGTCTTTCGCTTTGATATTTCCCAAAGAAAAAGGCATCTCCAGATTTCGCTCGGTAGCATGTGCAGCTGTCACGACCAAATCAGGATTATAAGTAGCATATAAATTATAGAAAGTCTGCATTTCATCCACCGGATTTACCCTCGGCATCATTACCGTATCGAACCCGCCTTTCCGGTTACGACTTAACATCTTCGTCGGTACCTGAGGTAACTGATAGGTCACTACCGTATCCTGTGCAGATTTTTTTTCTCCCCACATTCCCTGCGTATGATCGTCCACCCAACCATACCGATCGAACCATTTGGCCGAATGTAACTCCCAAATCGAAGCGACAGCATCCTTGATAATCAAAGGTTCCGTTGAATTATTTACCATTTTCATCGCCCCGGCAGCATCATATCCGGTGATAATTCCCCATAAAAAATCAGCGTAGATATCGTTATCTACTTTCCGGCTCAACCGATGCATTTCCATTACATAATCCCTCCCCAGAGTCTCCGGTTTTTCTACAATAGCCACATATCTGGGATGTATCTGTTGTAATTGGGGCAATAATTCCGCCGGATCTTCCCGATAGGACAACAAAGCCGCCCGATGCTTATTCTGTAAGGCCTCCGCCACTTTCATCCAAGCCGTATCCTCAGCAACACCCTTACCGGCAATAACTACATATTCATTCTCTTTCGGAGCACACTGCCACATCAGCACACTCAACAAACACCCAAAAAAATAAGTTCTCACTTTCATATTAATACTTTAATTTGCACGAATAGTTTTATTTTTTCAAATATACAACATTATTAGAATATCCACGAAAAAATAAACCAATTTCCTTCCTCCTCCTTATAACTCTTATAACTCTACAACTCTTGTAACTCTATAACTCTTATAAAAAAAGGGCTACAGGAGATCTCCCATAACCCTTTTATTTTATAAGATTACCTAAAAACGTTACTCCCGGTACATCTTATCCAATTGTTCTTTGATATTTTCGTTGACGATATAATCGTCAAAATCCATTCGTTTGTCGATAATCCCATTCGGAGTCAGTTCGATCACCCGATTACAAACCGTTTGGATAAACTCATGGTCATGCGAATTCATCAAAACCACTCCCTTGAAAGATACCAAAGTATTGTTAAAAGCCTGTATCGATTCCAAATCGAGATGATTAGCCGGAGAATCGAGCAGCAGTACATTCGCATTGTTCAACATCATCCGGGCGATCATACAACGCATTTTCTCTCCTCCCGACAACACTTTCACATTCTTGTATATGTCTTCCCCGGAAAACAGCATCTTCCCCAGGAAACCACGCAGGAAAGTCTCGCTCGTATCGGCAGAATATTGCCCTAACCAATCGATCAGACGCATTTCGGTATCGAAAAATGCCGAATTATCCAAAGGCAGATAAGCGGTCGTTATAGTCACACCCCACGTATAGTCACCGCTATCCGGTTTTTCATTACCGGCAATAATTTCCAACAAAGCGGTCATGGCACGCGGATCCCGGGACAGGAAAACGATCTTATCGTCTTTCTCTACCGCAAACTCAACCTCTTTGAACAGGCATTTTCCATCTATACTCTTGCTCAGATTCCGGACTTCCAGAATCTTGTTGCCCACTTCCCGTTCCGGAGTAAAAATAATACCGGGATATTTCCGTGTAGAAGGCATAATCTCTTCGATATTGAGCTTTTCCAGCATCTTTTTACGACTCGTAGTTTGTTTGGACTTGGCCACGTTCGCACTAAACCGGGAAATAAATTCCTGCAATTCTTTCCGCTTTTCTTCTGCCTTTTTATTCTTAGCCTGAGCCTGACGTAAAGCCAACTGACTGGACTCATACCAGAAACTATAGTTCCCGGCAAAAAGAGTAATCTTACCGTAATCGATATCTACCGAATGGGTACATACAGAATCCAAAAAGTGACGGTCATGTGAAACCACCAACACCGTATTTTCATAATTCGCCAGATAATTTTCCAGCCACATGACAGTCTCGAGGTCCAGATCATTGGTCGGTTCGTCCAAAAGCAGGTTATCCGGTTTTCCGAACAAGGCTTGTGCCAGCAATACCCTCACTTTTTGCTTACCACTTAAATCCTTCATTAAAGAATAATGCAAATCTTCGGATATTCCCAATCCACTTAACAGATTGGCTGCATCGCTCTCGGCATTCCAACCGTCCATTCCTGCAAATTGTTCTTCCAACTCAGCAGCCCGGATACCGTCTTCATCCGAAAAATCTTCCTTCAGATAGATCGCATTTTTTTCCTGCATCACCTCCCACAGCTTCATATGTCCCTGTAACACGGTGTCCAATACCGTACACTCATCGTAAGCAAAGTGATCCTGTTTCAAGACAGACAAACGCTCTCCCGGTCCGAACATCACAGTCCCCCGGGTCGGCTCTAAATCTCCGCTCAAAATTCTCAAAAAAGTCGATTTCCCGGCTCCGTTCGCCCCGATCACACCGTAACAATTCCCCGGCGTAAACTTCAAATTAACGTCCTGAAACAACGTCCGCTTTCCAAACTGAATCTCTAAATCTGAAACTGTAATCATGTTTATATCTTATTTTTACTGATAATCAATGTTTTCCCCATCCCCACAAAACGTCCGCAAAGATAGATTTTTATTTCTTTGTTTACAAACGGAACCAGAGTTTAATCAGACCTCCCCGATTAAATTCAAACGCTCCAACACTTCATTTTTATGGGATTTACTGATCGGTATCCGGCAATTGCCGATAAACAACATATTACCGATAAACGAATCCACGCTATTTATATTGACGATATAAGAACGATGTACCCGAACAAAATCCTGAACCGGTAAATAGGAAGTAATCTCCGTGAGATTGAACGACAACAACAATTCCCGGGCATTATCCATAAACAGCTTGCAATAGCTTCCCTCCGCCTTGATCCAACGGATGAATTTAAAATCGATACGCCGGAAATAAGCCCCTTCTTTTTTTAAGAAATTCCATTAAAAAAGCCGATCCGGCACCTGAAAAGAAAGAAGAAATCATGCTGAACCTGAACCTGCTTTTCGAACTGGCAACCAGCAAATGTGATCACTTCAAGACGCAGATTGCAGACAATATCCGCACAGCCGGGACTATCGAAAACCCTACCATTCCGATTACCCATATCATTGCCGACACCTCGGAAATGAGGGCCTATTGTAAAGACGATTCCACCAAAATCGTCGGAGAAGCGACTAATGCAATAAAAAGCTTCGTCACCGGAGGTAGTGAAAACGTAATCTCCGGAGTCGGAGCACTGATCGGAGCCGGTATCAATATGCTGATGGGATCGGGTGAAGGAGTACAAGCCGAACATTCGGACTACTTCATCATGGTCGATGGTCTGGCACTGGTACGTATAGATGTCAAATCCTGGATCCGCAAGGTTACTGTAGTAGGTATCACTCAAAAAATAGAATCCGTATTGGCATTTACCGCCGTTAAATCCAGTGTCGATGTAGACAAAATTTCCTTCAACACATTCATGGAAGCCTATAAATACCAACTGCAACGCGACGCAGCACACGCACTGAACGAAAACGACCTGATGAAAGAAATCAAACGCGCCAAAGAAGTATACAACCTGCTAAAAACCGATTCTGCCGAATCTACGCTGGTCTTTGACACCTTGAAATTACCGGGTCAAAATATTCACCCGGCTTTTATTCACTAAAAAAATTCCCGGTCGTTCGGGCCGGGAAATCGTTTTTTATTTCATCTTCGACTTATTTGTACATCATCTCGTAGTATTTCTGATAATCTCCACTCGTCACATTATCCAACCACTCCTGATTTTCCAAATACCATTTCACAGTCTTTTCAATACCTTCTTCAAATTGTAGCGAAGGTTCCCAGCCCAATTCATTTTTCAGTTTCGTCGAATCGATAGCATAGCGCAAATCATGTCCGGCCCGGTCTGTCACGTATGTGATCAGCTTCTCCGATGCTCCTTCAGGGCGTCCCAGTAAGCGATCTACCGTCTTGATCAGAACCCGGATCAAATCGATATTTTTCCATTCGTTAAAGCCACCGATATTATATGTTTCGGCAACCTTTCCATTATGGAAAATAAGATCGATGGCCCGGGCATGATCCACCACATACAACCAGTCACGCACATTTTCCCCCTTTCCGTAAACGGGCAAAGGTTTATTGTGACGGATGTTATTGATAAACAAAGGGATTAGCTTTTCCGGGAATTGGTAAGGACCGTAGTTATTACTGCAATTGGTTACAAGGGTAGGCATACCGAAAGTATCGTGAAAGGCCCTCACGAAATGATCGGAAGAAGCTTTCGAAGCCGAGTAGGGGGAATGCGGATCATATTTCGTTGTCTCCGTAAAAAAGGTGCCGTCAAACTTCAGGGCCCCATACACCTCATCGGTAGAGATATGATAGAAACGTTTCCCGTCATATTGTCCGTCCCAGCTTACTTTAGCGGCTTGCAACAAAGACAGGGTCCCCATCACATTCGTCTGAGCAAAGGTAAACGGATCTTTGATCGAGCGGTCTACATGGCTTTCCGCTGCCAGATGGATCACTCCGTCGATACTGTGCTGCCGGAACAATTCCAGTATCTTTTCAAAATCACAGATATCTGCTTTTACAAAAGTATAATTCGGCTGCTGTTCGATGTCTGCCAGATTGGCCAGATTCCCCGCATAAGTCAGCTTATCCAGATTAATGATATGATATTCCGGATATTTCGTCACAAACAGACGCACTACATGCGAGCCGATAAAACCGGCACCACCGGTAATCAATACATTCCTTTTAAAATCCATTATTTCCGTTTTAATTCATTTATACATTTCACAAGTGAATCCTTCCAGTAAGGAATGGTACAATCAAAATCCCGTTTCACTTTTGTTTTATCCAGCACTGAGAAAGCCGGACGTTTTACTTTACCCGGAAACTCATCCGAATGGCACGGCCGGATGTCACAAGTATTTCCCGATAAAGCAACGATCTCTTTAGCAAAATCATACCACGAACACACGCCCTCATTGGAAAAATGGTAAATTCCCTGATGTTGCCTGTATTTTCCCGTTTCGATGGCGTGAACGATCAAAGTGGCCAAGTCGGCGGCATAAGTCGGCGTTCCCACCTGGTCAAATACGACATTCAACTGCTCCCTTTCCACTGTCAAACGCTGTATGGTCTTTACAAAATTATTCCCGAAAGCAGAATACAGCCAGGCTGTCCGGAAGATCAGGTAACGACATCCGCTCTGCTCTACAGCCTGTTCTCCTGCCAGCTTCGTCCTGCCGTAAGCACCCAACGGATCGGTCGGTTCATCCTCCCGGTAAGGCAGATTCCTGTTTCCGCCGAACACATAATCAGTTGAAACGTGAATCAAGGTAGCATTCGCTTCCTTACAGACAACTGCCAGGTTCTCCACCGCCAGACGATTAATCCTATCAGCCGTCCCTTCATCTTCCTCTGCCTTGTCTACATTCGTATAGGCAGCACAATTCACCACTACGCTGATTTTCTCGTCCGCCACATAACGCCGCACGGCATCCAAATCGGTAATGTCCAATTCCGCTATATCGGTAAAGATATAGCAATCTTTTCCGTTCTTCCCGCCAGCCAGCCGCCTCATCTCATTCCCCAACTGTCCGTTGGCTCCGGTCACCAATATCCTATTCATAGAGATTCACATTATAGTCAAACCAATCACAGGCATCTTTCAGGCATGGATGGTGTCTGTCCTTTTCAGAAAGGATCACCTTAGCGGCCGGAATCCGCCAGTCGATTCCTAAATCCGGATCATCCCAGGCTAAAGCCCCCTCACTTTCCGGTGCATAAAAATTATCGCATTTATACTGAAACACGGCCTCCGCACTCAATACCGCAAATCCATGGGCAAATCCCCGCGGAACGAAAAACTGCCGTTTATTCTCCTCCGTTAATTCAACGGAAACATGCTTCCCGAATGTAGGCGATCCCTTACGGATATCCACCGCCACATCCAGTACACGACCTTTCACCACCCGCACCAGTTTGGATTGGGCATACGGAGGTTGCTGGAAATGCAATCCCCTCACCACACCGTAACACGACTTCGACTCATTATCCTGGACAAAAACGGTTTTACATACCTGCCGTTCGAAATCACGCTGTGAAAACGACTCAAAAAAATAGCCGCGTTCATCACCGAAAATACGGGGTTGCACGATGACAACACCCGGTATACAGGTTTCAATCAGTTCCATATTTTAATTGATAATATCACACGAATTCTCAGGTAAAGCCCAAACGATTTTTATTTTGGGATAAAAATACAACCCCACCGCTGCATAATTGGATTTCGGCTGTGCAGGTTTCTCTTCGATACTCAACACATTCCCTTCCTTGTCGAACTCCGCCACACCATACCGTTCCGGGTCATTCACCCAATAACCGAAAACCGTCGCCTTTTGTTCTTCCTCTGCCGTCCTCACCGCCTCCAGCAGCATCCGTGTAAAACTCTGACCATAAAATATATTATCGCCCAGTACCAGACAAGCCGAATCTTCCTCTATAAATTTCTCCCCGATGATAAACGCCTGTGCCAGCCCATCCGGACTCGGCTGTTCTGCATACTCGAAACGCACCCCGTAATCCGATCCGTCTCCCAGCAATCGCCGGAATCCGGGTAAATCCTGAGGGGTTGAAATAATCAATATCTCCCGAATCCCTGCCAACATCAGCACGGAAACCGGATAATAAATCATCGGCTTATCGAAAATGGGCAGCAATTGTTTGCTCACCCCTTTCGTAATAGGATAAAGCCGCGTACCGGAACCTCCGGCGAGTACTATACCTTTCATAAATAAAAAATTTTGTGATTATGTATTTCTATCGAAAAGATCCCCCAATCCATCGTCCATTCAATATATCAAGCCAAAAACCTTCCTCTCAAACGTTCATATACAACTTTCAACGTTTCCGCACTTCCGACCAATTCATTTAATGAAAATTCTTGCCGTTTATCTGTCATATCAATCGTATTCCATGTAACAACGCCTTCTGCACAACCGCATTATCCTCGTAATCCCCGATCACATCTATCTTCCTGTCCCCCAATGCCAGTTTTAACCTGGTCACCATTCGCACCCGTTCCAGGATACCTTTTTTCTCCCCAGTACTTCTAACCAACAAATCAAAATCCCCATCCCGCTTACTGTTATCCGTACACGAACCCAATAAAAACACCTCTACTCCCCAACCATAAATCTCCCGTGCAATCCGGACAATCGTATCTATCTCCGCCTTGAGTCAAACGCATAAACTACTTATTTTTTTCCTTTACCCATTCAGTTTTTCAGATACAACCGTTCATACTTATTCGCAATCACATTCCAGCAATAACGCCGATAGGCTATCTCCCTCATCGCTTCTCCATTCCTTTTCCAAACTTCTTCACC
>ERZ857745.4420-NODE-4420-length-12309-cov-4.117186_pt1 | contig 12309 bp, 12 predicted proteins | sample MGYA00519699_ERZ857745 | MGnify/ENA primary metagenome ERZ857745 (study PRJEB31778, sample SAMEA3449357) | human gut metagenome | biome: human gut; feature: human-associated habitat; material: faeces | place: United Kingdom | collected 2010/2012 ...
TAACATTTAAGGGGATATCTCATTTTGTTTTGTACTATTTAGATGCTAACACTACTCTGGCAGAGCAGCGGAGAAGATGGAGATGGCGAAAGCGATGAAGATTAAGAATTATCCTGATGATGAAATAGCGGAACCTACGGGAGACTATCTCCAAGAGATATAAAAGCATTATAGAATGTATTTAATAACGTGCTGAATATTACCTGAGGAAACGACTTATGATAAAGCATCGTCGTTAGGATATGAGAAGATAGTAAAATATTAAAAAAGTTCTTCACCTGTGTTAAAAGTGAAGAACTTTTTCTACATTATTCAGGAAATAGTGTGACTTTATTTACTGTATATCCTCGTTGGTTTTTCCTTTGGAACCGATTTCCGGACATATAAGCATCAGTATAGCCGCTATAACCCACACAGCTGCAACGCCGTAGAATATAAGGTTCATATTTTCGCCTACTATTGATCCAAGTATATATGACGGAACAAAGAATGCACCGAAATTCTGGAAAGTAGCGTGAATTCCTCCGGCACTTCCTATAGCCTTAGGGTCTACGTCAGGAAGTAATGCAGGATACTGCTTCATAAGAGGAATTGTTGTTCCTCCGAAAGATACTCCTAAGATAAACAGAGCCATTGCAAATACATTGAATTCCATATTCCATGAAACTATAAGCAGCACAGCGCCGAGTACAAGCTGGATTATTACGCCCCATTTGATGCGTCCGATTTTAGTCCAGATAGCAGGGAGTATAATCATAAGAGGAACTGCCACGATTGCTGAAATACTTGAAAGTGAGCCTGCCTGTACATCTGTCAGACCCTTGTACATTGTAGTAGTGGCAACCACGAATGATGAGCATGTTATAAATGCTCCCATTATACAGAACATCGCGATTGCATTAACCCATAACTTAGGTGACTTTGCGGCAGTGCTTATATAAGTCATAACTGATTCTTCCTTAACCTCAGGAGCTCCGTCAGGTTTAACTTTAGCAAGTGCAAACCATACAACAGTTGCAACCAGTATTGCTATAAGGCCTATGATATATACAGTTGTAAGTGAATGAGAATTCATAATCGCAGGGGTTGTTGAAAGTGCAAGTACTGCGCCAACTGTCGACATAGCAATGTAAACTGACATAGCAAAGCTCATCTGTGAAGGTGCAAACCACATTCTTACAATCTTAGATGAGTTTGAATTTAATGCAGACATTGAAAGTCCTATTAAAAACATTGAAATAAATAATGATGCGAATGATGTTGCATATATACGATATACACCTCCGATAAGAGTGATGATTAATGATATACCTATAACTCTCTTGATTCCGAATCTGTCACCCCAGCCTCCGAAAGCTATACCGAAGATACCTCCTCCAAGGAATGAACAGGCTGATACTGCACCGAACTGGGCTGTTGTAAGTCCAAGTGTAGTGATAACAGTAACTGCTGCTGCTGATATCTGAATGTTTGCAAAGTTTGTTGCGATTTGTACAAAACTGATTACGATAAGCATAACCCAACGATAAGGTCTCCACTGATATTCAGGGAGTCGTTCTATGTTAGACATTTCAAACCTCCTAATATATACATAAGTTCATATTTTTTATCTAACACTTGTACAAATATTTCCCCGGAAAAAATACGTGTAATAGTGTTATCTGTAATTCACTTTAAATGATTATGACAAATTAGTAAAATATCAAAAAAGTATAACTTTATAGACAAATTACGATAATTGTGTCTTAAATCTCGAAAATTCAGATGTTATAGATTTTAATACATTTGACTGAAAAAATAAATAATTAAGTAGCTGTAATGGTAAGAAAATCGCCCGATAGTACTTGTTTGTGAAACTAAGGGGCGATTTTGCTTATTTCGATTTTTTACATATGTCTAGAGACCGAGAGCCTTGTCACCGAATTTTTCTTTTTCCTCTTCAAGAATTTTATCAAACATATTAAAATTTTTTCTGGGAGACAAAACCATTTTTGATGCAGCGTTCTGTTACATATTTTCAATGATTTATAGAAGTCTTGCTACTGATAATCAGGATTTCATATTCTTCAATTTCACCTTCAAATGTAACTATGGCATCTAACTTTCCGCGGACTATATCTGTATTAAGAGCAGATATAGAAGCCTACGTTATTTGAAATTCAATATTTAAATATTTTCAGCATGTTTAAATTTCTTAAACTTACGAGGGGTACAATAACCTATTTTAAGTGCGCCTGTAAGCTGCTTGTTCCGATTGATATTATCTAAAGCTCTTTCGTAATCAGAAAGTATCCGAGTGGCATCTTTAAGAAAAATTCTGCCTGCATCTGTCAGAGCAACGCTGCTGGTTGTTCTTTCAATCAGCTTTACGCCAAGTTCGTTTTCAAGACCTGCCAGCTGCCGGCTCATGGTAGTCTGCGCTATGTAATGCTGTCTGGCAGCTTTGGTAAAGTTAAGTGTCTCTGCGAGGGTAACAAAATACTTTAATGTAGAAATGTTCATATTATCAATATCTCCTTGTACCTCTATATTAACAGAGAACTGTCAAAACAGATAAAAGTGAATTTGAATGATAAAATAGCGTTTTGACGATAATTGAAGAATATATATATTTATTTGCGATTGACTGCGATTGCAACAGCAAACAAATGTTGAAAAACAAACAAAGAAAACGGAATGCTATTATAGTGAAAACACTATAATAATTTAGGCAATATGTTCCTTACCGATGGGGAACATTAATTGTATTTATACAATCAATGTATAGGGTTTTGATATTTTACAATGGCTCAAAGTATTGATATAATCAACTCAACAAGCATGTTTCTATTCAGTTGTTGATAGTTCAAACGAATAGATTTATAATTTCTCTTTTTAAAAATAAAAGGTGATATATTCCCAGTATCATCTTTTATTTTTATATTGCATAGGAAAATTTTACATATTGATAAAATGCAATTACTTGTTTATAGTTATATTTGGAAAGTCTTAGAAAGCAGGAGGAGAACAATGACTGATCTGCAAATGAAATGTTTTATATCTTTAGCCGAAAATCTTAACTTTACTAAAGCCGCAAATGAGCTTTGTATTTCACAATCAACGTTGAGTATGCACATTAAGGCGCTTGAAAAAAACACAGATCTTACACTTTTTATAAGGAGTAAGAGGCATGTGGAGCTGTCTCCCGAGGGGGAAATAATGCTTGAGGTAATCAAGGATGTAAACCACAGGCTTGAAGTAGGCATTGAACGTGCTAGAACACTTCATAAGAACCATGCCAATGTATTGAGAATAGGATATATGATGGGCCTTTCATCGGACAAGTTTTTCATAAGTATAATAAACTCATTTCAGAAATACAGAAAAAATACTAAAATCGAAGTGAACCGTATGACAAACAGAGATCTGATAAACGAGATTGAAAAGGATCGTCTTGATATCGGATTTTCTCTTGACCGTACTCTCAGCAGCAGAAAAAAACTGAAAGGCATCAGTATACTTGAGGCTCCGACGTCAATGGCGATATCCTCTGCCAAAGTGGCAGGAAAAGAAGAGGTGACTTTTGAGGATTTCAGAAACGAGCCGCTGATTTTGCTGTCAAAGGAAGTAGACCCTACAGACTACGGTATTCTTGAAACCTTTAAAGAGAAATTTGATTATACACCTCCTAAGATTATGACTATGAATTCAGCGGAAGCTATAATAATGAGTGTAAGCTTTGGCATGGGGGTATGCTTTTCGGATCATACGTCTATAGGATACGGCAGACCGGATTTATACTATCTTGACTTTCCTGAATACAGCATAAGCTGTGACGTTATATGTAAAAAAGAATACCTGAATCCTGAAATTACAACATTTATGGAGTTTATCGAAAAGAATTATAAAATTTAGCTACTATTTATTAAAGGAGAAGAAAATGAACTCACTACAAATCGAATATTTTGTTACACTTGCGGCCTGTCACAATTACTCCGAAACTGCCAGAATACTTTTTGTTTCTCAGCCGACTGTAAGTAAACAGATTGCGGCCCTTGAAGACGAACTGGGATTCAAATTGTTTTGCAGAGACAATAATTCTGTCTGTCTTACCCTCGAGGGAAGTATAATGCTGGAATTTTTTGAAAAGGCAAAACAGCAGTATTCATACTACATAAACAGAATAAACTCTATAAATGAAGAAAGAGCAAGCAAACTCAGGGTAGCCTTTTTAGAGGGAGTTGATATCGGACACCTGGTAAATGAATATTTTATGATATTGCAGCAGGAAAAACCGAATATTGAAATTGAATTTGAGTTTATGAAACATACAGATCTCAATCTGGAATTGAAAAATAATGAAATAGATATTGCCTTTACTCTGGCCGATGAGGTAAAAGGTGACAATGACCTTTAGTTTATTGATATAGCGATGCTCCAGCACGGCATTGTAGTGAATAAAAACAATAAGTATGCTCAGAAAGACAAATTAAGCCCTAATCTTATAAGTAAATCAAAATTTTTTGTTACGGACAAAGGTTGCAGAGGGTATAAGAACTATATAAAAGAATTAACTGAAATTATCAATCTTGATCCTGAAAACGTCGTCTGCGTTCCGGATATAGAAACTCAGATTCTGAATGTTGAAACGGGGATGGGAATATCTGCACTAGGACAGACTCCGAGAATTATGATGAATGAAGAACTTAAGTTTTATCCTATAGATGGTTTGCATATGAAATTTGTTGCTGTATGGAACAAAGAAAACAATAATCCGACTAAGGAAATTCTGAGAAAAATAATAAAGAGAAAAATCAGAGAGGGAGGGTACGCAAATTTAATAGGATAAATTTAAGTTTGCAGTATAATAATAAAAACGACGGGTGGCAAGGTCACCTGTTTTGCCAGAATAAAATATCAGAGAAGCTTGCAAGAATACTGCCCCGGAGAGTTTCCAGGGCAGTATTCCTTGTGATTATTTATTTTTATGTCCTTTAAAGGAGTTGTCCGTATTCCGTATATGAGCATTATTATAAATAATGCAGTACTCATAGCTCCGCCTATCATAAAAGCCGTAAAATTTGAATTCCCATCTAAAGAGAAAAATGTAACTAATGGTGAAATAAGATATGAGCATAGGCATTGCCCAAGGTTCTGTCCGCATGTGACAACAGATATTGCAATCCCCGTGTAATAAGGGGCGACGGATTTGCCTGCCCGTATCAGTATACCCGGAAGTATTATGGAAGTTGCGATTCCGATAAGGATGCTTCCTATGTAGCATAGAGCCATATTTACAGAAAAAGCAATCAGATAATATCCTGCTGCAAGTACAAGAAATCCAATTGAAATATCAAAATGCTTTGTAAGCTGTACATACCAGTTATAACATACTCCTGTTATAATCCCTCCCAGAGCAAAAAACGCTATTCCAAGTCCGGAATCCGAAGCGGTGCCTATGTTTTTTTCGGAAACGAGAAATGCAAAATAAATGGAATAAATCTGTATGGAGATAAATGAGAAGAAAATGAGGATAATCCATTTATATAATGCATTAAATCTGTTTTTTTCTTTATTGTCAGAAGATGATATCTTTTCCGCGCTGTCAGCTTTATCACCGGGAAGATAGAAGATTACGGCAAACAATGTCAGCAGTCCCGCCAGATGAATATAAAATACGTAATTCCATTTCAGTTCAGCAAGCCAGCCTCCGGCAAAAACCATTACAGCGACACCTACCATCTGATATGCCTGTATATTACCCTGCACCTTTTTCTGCTCTTCACCTGAAAAGTAGTACGCGTTAAGCGCCGTACTGATAACCTGTGAAATTCCTACTCCAATACCCATAAGAGCACGACATACGAGTATTCCGTAAAAAGAAAGCGGAATGAATGCAGGAGCAGCGCCTCCGACAAGAAAGCATATGGCCCCTGATAATGCAAGTGTTTTATGTGATACTTTTGTCATAACCCTGCCGATAACCAGTGTCGTAGGAATTATCGCAAGACAGGGGATGGAAATCAGATTCTGTATCATATACTGCGGCATTTCCGGAAAGTTTTCGGCTACAGCCGAAAGGGAACCCGTAATACCTATAACTCCCATCATCAGAATTGATATCGAGTATATTCCCGATTTGATTTTTCTTTTCATTGTTATTCACCTCAATTAAATTCTGTATACGATTTTATCATAATGTTTATATCCTTCATAATTGAATAATGTGATAAACAGATAGTGCTTTCGCTATAAAGAGTTCCGGTAGCGATAATAAAAAAGCGTTTTGAATTATGTGATATGAGCTGCTTGTGTTTGCGTTTTAAAACTACAAACTTGCTGTTTGATTTCAGGGCATATAAAGCGGCAAAAATTTAATGTTCATTGCAAGCAGTTAATTTTAAATAATTATAGCGAAAGGGCAATAATAATATTCAATTTGAGTATTTTACAATGCTAAAAGGTGGAAGTACACTGAAAATGTAATTTGACTGTACGTTTGAAGCTTTTGCCCGGAACATTAGATTTCAGATGTACGTCCTGATTGACACTTAATATATAAAAATAGTGCGAGGAGGATTTAATATGAGCACAGGAAGACTGGATGGTAAAATTGCAATCGTGACTGGCGGTGCTTCAGGTATAGGAGCTGCTATAGCAGCTGCATATGCCAGAGAAGGTGCAAAAGTTACTATCGCTGATATTAATGAAGAAAATGCAAAGAAAACAGTGGATGCTATAGTAGCTGCTGGTAACACTGCAGAATTCATTAAAACAGAAATGACTGACAGAGAGCAGGTTAAAGCTATGGCACAGGCTGTAAAGGATAAATACGGAAGAGTTGACATACTTGCCAACAGCTGTGGATTTTTCTTTGCAAAGCCATTCCTTGAATGTACAGAGGAGGACTGGTGGAAGGTTATGGACAATAATCTTTTATCATATTGCTATGCAATGTGGGAAGTACTTCCGTTTATGGAAGAACAGAACAGCGGTGCTGTTGTAAATATTTCAGCTAAAATAGGCGGATGTCCTACACTGGCCTTAGAAAACTTCACTTTCTATGCCTTTGCAAATGCAGGTATAACAATGCTTACAAAATGTGTACAGCTTGATTATACAAAAGAAGGCATCAGAATTAACGCTATCGCACCTGGAATTATCAAAACAGAACAGACTGAGAATAATGAATATGCAAAGAAGCTGGTTGACTGCGTTCCAATGGGAAGATTCGGTGAACCTGAAGAAGTTGCAAATGTAGCTGTATTCCTTGCTTCAGATGAAGCGTCGTTCTTAAGCGGTTCATGTATTGAAATGGACGGCGGACACGTTACAAACTAGAAAAGGAGGAACAAGATAATGACAGTAAAGATGGATTACGATGCAAAAGGTAAGTTTTTAAAAGACAAACTTGAATTTGTACCTGAGGGAACAGGCCTTGTGGAAGGCAAGGTTGTAATTATAACAGGTGCAACATTAGGTATTGGACTTGCAATGGCAAAGCTGTTTGCTGAACACAGAGCAAAGGTTGTTATTACAGGTATAGAAGAAGAAATCGGAAAAGCAAATGCTCAGTTTATGAGAGATTGCGGAGCAGACGTTACTTATTACAATGCAAATGCATTTAACAGAGATGAAATCAAGGCTATGTTTGAAGATGTTATGAAGAAGCACGGCAGAGTGGATATTCTGATTAACAGCGCCGGATATAACATTCCTGCACATTTCAAAGAAGCTACAGAAAGCCAGTTCAGACAGCTTGTAGGTATTCATGGCCTTGCGCACTGCTACACACTCTGGGAAGCAATTCCTATTATGCAGAAGCAGGGCGGCGGAGTTGTTCTTGAATTCGGATCAAAATCATCAGTAAAGCCTGGAGATTACGACCCGTTCTACTGCACTCCAAAAGCAGGAGCTAATATGATGATGAAGTGCCTGAACTCAGAATTCGGACCTGACGGAATAAGATTCAACTGCATATGCCCTGGACCTACAATTACAGGTATGACACAGGATAACAGCGGAAAGATCGTAGATGCATTTGAAGACGGTTCTGTAAAGAGCATGGTTGGATTAAGAAAAATTGCAATGCCTATAGATATAGCAGAAGCAGCACTTATTATATGTTCAGAACATGCAGGATATGTTGCAGGTCTTACATATAATGTTGACGGCGGTATTGTTCGTTAATATGAAAGAATACAGGGCAGATACAGAAACAGATATCTGTTTCTGCCCCAATTAATTTGAAATTTCAGTTATGTGAGTTTAAATCAGATAGCTTTAATTATATTAAAAAATTTATATACAAGGAGGACAAAATGAGTAATATTCCTAAAACATGTAAAGCAATGGTTACTGAGGAATTCAACAAGCCATTTACTTTAAAAGATGTAGTAATTCCCGAGGTTAAAGATGGAGACATCCTGGTAAAAGTACAGCTTGCAGGTACATGCGGTACTGACATTCATGAATTTGAAGGTCATTTACCTCCACATCTGGGACTTCCTCCGTTCATTCAGGGTCACGAAACAATAGGTAAGATTGTTAAACTTGGTGACGGCGTTACAACGGACGTTGCAGGAACACCTGTAAAAGAAGGTGACAGAATTTTATGGGCGCATCAGTTCTGCGGCAAATGCTATGCATGCAAGATTTTAGCGCAGCCTTTCATGTGCGAAGCACCTCAGGGCTACGGATTTGCTGCACCTGAAAGATTAAGAGGCGGTTTTGCAGAATATGAACTTGTTACTGCAGGTACAGACTTCGTAAGAATTCCTGATATCGTTACAGATGAAGCTGCAATCGGTGTAGGTTGTGCATTCAGAACAGTTATCAATGCGTTTGATAAGCTCAACAGAATGGGCGGAATCAATGCAGGAGATAACGTAGTTGTTCAGGGTTGCGGTCCTGTAGGCTTATATTGCGCATTAATGGCATCAGCAACAGCTGCATCAAAGGTTATCATGGTTGGCGCCCCGGCTCCAAGACTTGAAGTTGCAAAGAAATGGGGAGCAACTGATGTTATTAATATTGATGAAGTTAAAGATCCTGCTGAAAGAAAGAAAATGATCTTAGATATGACAGACGGCAGAGGACCTGAAATCGTTATAGAATGCTCAGGATTCGGACCTGCTTTCAACGAAGGTATTGATATGATTGCTAAGACAGGTAAGTACATGATCGTTGGTATGACAGGACCTGCAAAGGTTGAATTTATGCCTAACGTATTCCTTAACAAGCAGCTTACAGTATTCGGAAGCGGCTCAGCTGATATAAGACATTTCTATAAAGCACTTAAATTTATGGAATCACACTGGGATAAGTATCCGTTTGAACTGATCTGCTCAGGAACTTATGAACTTGAGGATGCTTATGAGGCATTACAGAACATGAAAGCAGGCAAAGAAATAAAGGCTTGTATTGATTGCAGAAACAGATAATTAAAAGTGAAAACAGAGGAGGAATAAAAATGTTTACAAGAGAACCTAATAAAATGTTAGAAAAAATAAGAGCAGGTAAGGCTGCATTCGGTATGCAGAGCTATATCCATACACCTGAAATGTACGAAGTAGCAGGTTGGGCAGGCCTTGACTTTACTATGATCGATATGGAACACTGCAGAATGAACCCTGAAACTATGGTTAATATCATCAGAACATGCGAAATGTCAGGTCTTACACCGTTAGTAAGAGTACCTGCAAATGAACCTATGCACATCAGATACGCCCTTGAATCAGGTGCAAGAGGAGTTGTTGTTCCTCATATCAAGTCAGGTGCTGACGTAAGGAAAGCACAGGCTGCATTAAGATTCCCGCCTGAAGGAAGAGCAGGTATCTGCCCGGCAGTAAGAGCTAACAAGTATGCTCAGGCAAACTGGGAAGAATACATGAGAGAATCAAACAAGAACACATCACTGATCGTATTATTCGAAGATGTTGAAGCTATCGAAAACGTTGACGAAATTCTTGCAGAATTAAAGCCTGGCAGAGACGGTTTCGGTATGGGTAATGCTGATATTGCACATGCTCTTTACACTGACGATTCAGAACCTGTTAACTGGAGACACCCATACTGTGCAGAAGCAAACTCAATCGTAATTCCTAAAGCACAGAAGCTTGGTATCTTTCAGCAGAATATGGCATTATCACCGGACGTTGAAGGAATCAAAGAATGTATGGACAAAGGCGCGCAGTGCATCATGTTCCATCCTGACATTGACTTATTCCAGAGAACAGTAAACGGTCTTGTTAAGGCTATCGAAGATGCAGGTGTAAAATAAAAGGAGCATTAAAATGGCTAAATTAAAGCTGTATGTAATGAAAATCGGGCAGATTAATCTCCCGGACAAAGGTCATATGACTCCCGGAAGCGGCGTCGGACAGCCTATATCAATGCCTGCGTACTGCTATCTTATTGAGCATGAAAAAGGCATAGTACTTGTTGATACAGGAGAAGAAAACGGCGGACCTGCTGTTGCATCTGAGGAAGAGTACTGCTATAACCAGATTGAAAAAATCGGTTATAAACCTGATGATATAGATTATGTCGTAATGACGCACCTTCATGTGGATCATGCTGCATTTATGAACAAGTTCCCTAACTCTACATTCATTGTCAGAAATGAAGAACTTAAGGCGGCATGGTGGCCTGAAAAATGTGAAAAAGGCTATGTATATGACCATTATCGTGATACAAGAGATTTTGATTTTATTCAGCCTTGTGACGATGAGGAATATGATGTCTTTGGCGATGGTACCGTGGTACTTGTTGATACAAAAGGGCATACAAGAGGGCATCAGTCTGTAATTGTTAATCTTGAAAATTCGGGAAAGTTTGTTCTGGCATCTGATGCTGCCTCATTGGAAGAAAATCTTGAAGCAAAAATTCAGCCGGGATATTGTTCAAATCCGTGGTTTGCAATGAGATCGCTTGACAAGCTTGAAAATTACAAAAGAGCCGGATACAAGATATTGTTCGGTCATGATGTTGAACAGGAGAAAGAACTGAAGATTTTCCCTGAATACTATGACTAAATATAATATATAGGTCAAAAGGGGTTTTGTGCCGAAAGTATCGGTGCATTACTCCTTTTTTAATGAAGAAAGCTAATAGATAAAACGCGATAAATCAATGCAATATGCATATTGGACTGATGCGTCAGGTTATTTTAATATTAAATTGTAAGAAGAAAATATTAAGGCAAAGGAGAAGTAAAATGATTAATACTAATACAGTTAGTACATACAATCAGCTATGCCCTGTTGTGTTTGGTGTAGGAGCAACAGCTCAGCTGGGAGAAAAGGCTAAGGAATATAATGCCAAGAAAGCAATGGTTATTTATGACCAGGGCGTAAAGGTTACAGGTATGTCAGACAGAATTGTAAAGATTCTTAATGATGCAGGCGTAGAAACAGTAGAATTTGACGGAGTTCTTTCTGATGCCCCTGATTATATGGTAAATGAAGCAGGCAAAATTGCACAGGATGAGAAAGTAGACCTTATTGTTGGAATCGGTGGAGGAAGCAGTCTTGATACTGCTAAGGCAGTAGCTATACTTGCAGACAATCCGCTGCCTGTAAGCACATATTATCCATCAAACGGCGGACAGTTTGTAACAAAGTCAAAACTTATTGTACTTCCGACAGCATCAGGCACAGGAAGCGAAGTTACAATTATGGCTGTAATTCATGATATGGAAAACGATACAAAGAATTTCGTTTTAAGACCTGCGGATCTTGCAATAGTAGACCCTGAGCTTACAGTTACAGTTCCCGCACATATTACAGCAGCTACAGGACTTGACGCTTTATCACATGCAATAGAATCATTTACTACAAATTGCGGAAACCCTAAAGCTGATATTCTTGCGCTGGAAGCAACAAGACTTATTGCGAAGAATCTTGAAAAAGCAGTTAAGGATGGTTCAGATATAGAAGCAAGAGCTAAATTAAGCTTTGCAAGCAATATTGCAGGTATGGCATTTACTGATGCAAGTGTTCATTTCGGACACTGTGCGGCTCACGAGTTTGGTGTTAAGTTCCATATGCACCATGGTGTCGGCTGTGCCATAGCACTTCCTGAAGTTATTGCTTTTTCAGAGGAAATCATTCCTGAAAAGACAATCCAGATTGCAGAAGCGCTGGGTTGTGACGTTAAGGACGGTATGACAGGCAAAGAAGCCGGTGAAATGGCTGCTGCAAAAGTAAGAGAGCTTATGAGAAAAGTCGGCATTAAATCCTTAAAGGAACAGGGAATCTCAAGAGAAGATGCAGTTGAATGTGCAGAGGGAGCAATAACAAAGAACTGGTTTATAATATGTGCTCTTGA
>ERZ857745.4426-NODE-4426-length-12293-cov-4.310508_pt1 | contig 12293 bp, 13 predicted proteins | sample MGYA00519699_ERZ857745 | MGnify/ENA primary metagenome ERZ857745 (study PRJEB31778, sample SAMEA3449357) | human gut metagenome | biome: human gut; feature: human-associated habitat; material: faeces | place: United Kingdom | collected 2010/2012 ...
CCCATCAGACGGGTAGAGACGCCCCATGAAGTAGCCCATACGTACTCGGGCTTGTTCTCCTTATTAAGATAGGTGACGTCGAAACTCTTGGCGAAGTTCTGACCCAGGAAGTGGGAAGTACCGCTCTGAAGGGCCTTGCCGTCCTGCATCATCGCCTCGATGGTGTAAGTGTTGAGGGCACCGGCGAAGCGCTCGGTCTCGCTCTTCACACCCTGGAGAACAGGGACGCCCATGTAGTTCTCGGCGAAGTCGGCGTAGACTTTCAGCATCTCCTGAGCCTTGGCCTCGGCCTCTTCCTTCGTGGCGTGGGCTGTGTGGCCTTCCTGCCAGAGGAACTCTGAGGTGCGGAGGAAAGGACGGGTACGCATCTCCCAGCGCATCACGTTGCACCACTGGTTGCAAAGGATAGGGAGGTCACGCCATGAATGGATCCAGTTCTTGTAGGTGTTCCAGATGATGGTCTCGGAAGTAGGACGGATGATCAGCTCTTCGTCGAGCTTGGCTGCTGGGTCGACGTCAACGCTCTTGCCGTCTTCCGAAGCCTTGAGACGATAGTGGGTCACCACGGCGCACTCCTTGGCGAAGCCTGCCACGTGCTCAGCCTCACGCGAGAAGAAACTCTTGGGGATGAGCATAGGGAAATATGCGTTCTGTACACCTGTCTTCTTAAACATCTTGTCGAGCTCTTGCTGCATCTTCTCCCAGATGGCGTAGCCGTATGGTTTGATGATCATACAACCGCGTACTGGAGACAGTTCAGCGAGGTCGGCTTTCATTACCAAGTCGTTATACCACTGGCTGTAGTTCTCAGCACGCTTGGTCAAATTCTTTAGTTCTTTAGCCATATTTATTTTTAGTTTATGTATTTTATTTTCGAATGTTATCTCAGAAAATCTCCCGAGAAACAAGAGTTTTAGGGATTTCCTCTCACTATAGTAGGAGTTTTCCCTTGGCTCTTTTTGCAAATAGCCTTAAATTTGCATGCAAAATTACAAAAAAATATTAGAAAAGACTCCATGTTGGAGAAAAAAGAGTTATCTTTGCATTTAAATTAACGAAATATATAGGAGAAAAGAGTATGAAAAAGATGAAATTTCAGGTAGCAGCCCTTTCTATGCTGCTGGTTTTGGGTAGTTGTCAGACTAAGACGGGCACGGGTGCAGCCGTAGGTGCTGGTTCGGGTGCGGCTCTGGGAGCTATCGTTGGTGGACTGCTCAACAACAGTCATCGTGGAACCGGTGCCCTCGTGGGTGCTGCCATTGGTGCTGCTGTAGGTGGTGGAGCCGGAACTCTGATTGGCAAACACATGGACAAGGTGGCTGAGCAGGCCAAGCAGGTGGAGAACGCCAAGGTGGAGCAGGTGACCGACGCCAACGGACTGGCTGCTGTCAAGGTGACCTTTGATTCAGGAATCCTTTTCAAGATCAATAAGTTCGACCTTAACGCCAACGCCAAGAACGACCTTGCCAAGTTCTCTCAGGTATTGAAGAACAATACTGATTGCCAGGTTGACATCCAGGGTTATACTGACTCAACTGGTAACGACGGAATCAACCTGCCTCTGAGTGAGAACCGTGCCAAGGCTGTTTACAATTATCTCACCTCTTGTGGCGTGAAGGCAAGCCAGTTCAAGAACGTGGCTGGTTACGGCTCAAGCAACCCTGTAGGCGACAACAGCACCAAGGCTGGTCAGCAGGCCAACCGCCGTGTGGAGGTTTATCTCTATGCAAGCCAGGCCATGGTTGACAAGGCCAACAACGGTACTTTGAACTAATGAACTGAATCCAACGGGCCGTGGACGCATTCTTTGTGCTCCCCGGTCCACATGAGTAATCATTACGATGATTCTAAAGAAAATAAAGAAAATATTGAAATGGGTGGTGGTGCTGTTTTTCAGTACCACCATTCTTGCTGTTGTGGCCTATCGTTTCATCCCGGTCTACATCACGCCCCTGATGGTGATAAGGTGCTTTCAGCAAGTGGCTGAGGGCGAGAGTGTTACCCTGCATCATCATTGGGTTTCGATGGACAAGATTTCGCCCCACATGCCCGTGGCGGTCATGGCAAGCGAGGACTCCCGTTTTCTGAAACATCATGGTTTCGACTTCAACGCCATAGAGAATGCTGCCCGCAACAATGCCCGTGGCGGAAAGGTGCATGGAGCCAGTACCATCAGTCAGCAGACGGCAAAGAATGTCTTCCTGTGGCCCGGTCGCTCGTGGACCCGAAAGGGATTCGAGGCTTACTTCACCTTCCTCATAGAGATGATGTGGAGCAAGCAGCGCATCATGGAGGTTTACCTCAACAGCATCGAGATGGGCGATGGTATTTATGGTGTGGACGCTGTGGCTGAATACCATTTCGACAAGGAGGCGAACGACCTCTTCCGTAGTGAGTGCGCCCTGATTGCCGCCACTCTCCCCAATCCCCGCAAGTTCAACTCAGAGCATCCCAGCCGCTACATGCGCAAGCGACAGAGGCAGATAGAGCACGAAATGCGCTTCATTCCCGCCTTTCCGAAGGAGGGAGAAGACCTTGACCCCAATACTGCTGTGGGAGGATATAAATAATGAGTAGTAAACATTAAAAGAATGGATTTATTGAACGACCTGAACGAATCGCAGCGCAAGGCTGTGGAATATATTGACGGACCTTCGCTTGTGATTGCCGGTGCAGGTTCGGGAAAGACCCGTGTGCTTACCTATAAGATTGCTTACCTCTTGCAACAGGGAGTGAAACCCTGGAGCATCATGGCGCTCACCTTTACCAACAAGGCTGCACGAGAGATGAAAGAACGCATCGGCAAACTCGTGGGACAGAAATTGGCGCAGCATCTCTATATGGGAACTTTCCACAGCATTTTCTCTCGCATTCTCAGAGCCGAGGCTCAGCACATAGGTTTCACCAACAACTTTACCATCTACGACGAGAGCGACTCGCGCTCGCTCATCAAGACCATCGTCAAGGAGATGGGACTCGACGAGAAGGTCTACAAGCCTGCCTCCGTCCACAGTCGCATTTCTATGGCTAAGAACAACCTGATGAGTGCGGAGAACTACGCCCGCGACAAGGAATCGTATCAAGCCGACCAGCGTGCCAAAATGCCACGTCTGGGAGAAATTTTCATTACGTATGTGCAGCGTTGCCAACAGTCCAACGCCATGGATTTCGACGATCTGCTGACTCTTACCTTCAAGCTCTTTCAGGAGCATGAGGACATCAGGAAGAAATATGCCGACAGGTTCGACTTCCTCTTGGTTGACGAGTATCAGGACACCAACCACGCCCAGATGCGCATCGTGATGCAGTTGTGCAAGGAGAAGGAGCGGGTTTGTGCCGTGGGCGACGACTCGCAGAGCATCTATAGTTTTCGTGGCGCCAATATCGACAATATTCTCAGTTTTCAGAGCCGGTTCAAGGAAGCCAGACTCTTCAAACTGGAGCAGAACTATCGCAGCACGCAGAGCATTGTGGAGGCGGCAAACAGCCTGATCAAGCACAACAGCAATCAGATTCCGAAGAACGTTTACAGCAAGAACGACAAGGGAGAGCGCCTGATCTACAAACCAGCCTACAGCGACAAGGAAGAGGCCCTGATCGTGTGTCGCGAGATCAAGCGCATCAAGCGTCAGGACGATTGCCAGTACAGCGATTTCGCCATTCTTTACCGCACCAATGCCCAGAGCCGCAGCTTCGAGGAGGAGTTCAGAAAACAGGGCATTCCTTATCGCATCTATGGTGGACTCAGCTTCTTCCAGCGCAAGGAGATCAAGGATGTCATCGCTTACTTCCGTCTTGTGGCGAATCCCGACGACGAGGAGGCTTTCAAGCGTATTATCAACTATCCTGCTCGAGGAATCGGCAATACAACCCTGGCAAAGATTGCAACGTGTGCGCTCGACAATCATGTGAGCTTCTGGCAGGTTATTTCCTCGCCCGAGCATTATGGTTTGGGAGTCAACAAGGGAACGCTTGCCAAGTTGGAGAGTTTCCGGTTGATGATCAGCGGTTTTGTGGAGAAGTCGGCGAGCATGAATGCCTTCGACCTGGGCGACACCATCGTCAAGGAGAGTGGTATTAGTGCCGATATTTATAAATCGGGAAGCCGTGATCCTGAGGATTTGGCCCGTCAGGAGAACCTGGAAGAGCTGTTGGGAGGAATGCAGAGTTTTGTGGAGGAATGTCGCGAGGAGGGACGTGAGCAGGAGGCTTATCTTACGGATTATCTGCAGGGCGTTGCGTTGTTGACCGATCTCGACAGCAAGGGCGATGACGACGAGCCCCGTGTGTCGCTCATGACCGTTCATGCCTCCAAGGGACTTGAGTTCCCTACGGTCTTTGTGGTAGGTTTGGAGGAGAACATCTTCCCAAGTGCCATTGTCTCCACGCTCCGTGAGTTGGAGGAGGAGCGCCGTCTGCTTTATGTTGCCATTACGCGAGCTGAGAAACATTGTGTTCTCACGAGTGCGAAAAACCGTTTCCGTTATGGTAAGATGGAGTTTGGCAATCCCAGCCGTTTCATCAAGGAGATAGATTCTGCGTTTATTCAAGAGGATTCTGAAATGCCTCACGACGACAATGTTTTCGGAAGTAGTGGCTATGGAAGAGGCGGTTATGGAAATGGCGGTTATGGTGGAAGAATGCCCTGGGACAACCATTCTATCTCCTCGCAATTCAAGCCCGACAGAAAGGATTATTCTGATGACGAGGATGATTTCAGAAGTTCGGGACGTGATGATTATCGAGGCTCGGGTCGTGATGGTTTCAGAAGCTCGGGACGTGATGATTTCAGAAGCTCGGGTAGGGGTAGCTCTGGTTTAGACGGTAGATTCAAGTCGGTAAGAGGACTGGAAGCAGCACGTCGTATAATGGGTTCTTCCTCTTCTTCGTTGGGTTCTTCCTCTTCTTCGAGTGGTTCAGCCTTTGGTTCTTCTACCTCTTCGGCAGGTTCAGGCAGACTGGTAGAAGGAACCAAGATAGAGCATCAGCGTTTTGGCGTAGGAACGGTTCTTAAGCTGGAGGGCTCGGGCGAGAATGCCAAGGCCACTGTCCAGTTTGTTAATTCCGGGACGAAGCAGCTTCTTCTCAAGTTTGCCAAGTTTACCATTATAGGGTAGGGGGTGCTCGGTAAAGAGCGCTCCACCTTCTGAAAGTTTGACGTTGAAGGGTTGTTAAATTTGGATCGTTTAAACAAGGAGAATGGTTAAAAGAAATTAAATAAACGGATGGATACTTGCAAATTACATATTATATTTTTATATTTGCAATGTGTTTTTCATAGTATTAGATTTAAGGTTAACAACATGGGGTCACGGCGGTGGCCCATTTTTTTTGCCATTATTTTTACTTTTAAGACTTATTCCGACTTAATTTTATTTTTACTTTTCAGACTTAGTCTTGTTTACTTTTTTCTCTTGAACTTGCGGTAGAGTTTCCATGCAAGGATAGCCCCATCGAGTGCGCCAGCACCCATGGACATCAGACTGCTTATTCGTTTGCTTGTGCTTGCCGACTTCGACAAGGCATCAGGCTTTTTGAAAAGCGAGTTCCATAGAGTTTTTATTTTTTCATCGTCGGCATCAATATCCTTTCGCACCAATTCCTTGCGCAACATGATTTCTGCCAACGAACTTAATTCCTGTTCTTGATTATTTTTTGTCATTTTTGTTATGATTTTACTGAACTTGGTTCAATTAAACATTAGTAAGTTCAGAACCCAGCTCAATTAAACATTAAACACTAAGAATTAACCATTAAACTAAGCGCTATTTCAGGAGTAGGCTGGCAAGAAATCTGACCAAAGGTTTCTCGATCCATTGGTGCCTGTTGGCAACGAATAAGAGCAAGAGGAGAATGTAAAAAGCTGCCACGATGCAAAATCCCCATACCATTCCCAACCAGTTGCCCAGGGCGAAAGCCGCAGCAAACGACAGGTAGATGAGGACGATGGTAAGGAGCCCGAGCAACACCAGAGTGATGGTGAAGGCTGTGAGCAAGCGAACAACTTTGTCAACTACATCGAGCTTCAAATATTCCTTCTGAAGCCCGATGTAGTGCTTGATAGTTTCTACGAGTTGTCCTATTGTCTCAACGTTTTTATCGTTAGAGAACATCATATTATAAAACTAACTTTCGAATTAATTCAACTTTCGCATTTGCGAAACTTCAATTTATTGTTCAACCAATCCTGGTTGTGTTGAAAATGTGCTAAAAGATGAAAGGGCAGGGAAATTAAACCTCAGTAGCAGCATCCTTGATGTCATCTACCAGGTCGTCCACATCTTTCTTGCTCAACTTGATGTCGTGCTTCTTGCAGAAATCATCAATTGCGCCAGAAATCTTGTTGCGAGTATCTTCACCTTTCTCAGGAGCAAAAATCAAACCGAGAGCGCCGCCGGCAAGTGCACCGCCGAGGAATGCGCCAATGTAACCTAATGCTTTCATAATTCTAATGTATTAAATGTTAAACATGTTATTAATTACACTTTGTCAAGTGGAGGAGTTGTTGTTCTTTCATTTCTCCGCTTGCTGAAGTTGATGTTGCAAATATACAAAACTTTAGGGACAAAACAAGTATTTTTGGCTTAAATTTTCCATAAAAATGTTGTTTTATATGGATTTAACAAACTTTATGCGCCCTTTTTTCCCTATTTGCGATATATTTTGTATTTTCGCCGAACAAAAAAATGATTTCAAAAGTTAAACAATAAATAAACAAAAGCACATGAAGAAAATTTCAATAATGAGTGTTGGCTTATGCGCAGCCTTGGCGCTCGCAAGTTGTGGAACATCTAAGGAGAGCGCTTATCGCAAGGCTTTCGAGAAGGCGCAGGCTCAGGAGGCTCAGCAGGCACAGCAGGCACCTGTCACTACCGAACCTGTCGTAACTCCTTTGGAGACAGCTCCAGCCACTCAGACAACAGTCACCGACGTAGATAATGCCGTGGTTCGCCAGGAGAGCGTTTCTATGGTTGCAGGTTCTGGTTTGCAGGACTTCAGCGTAGTAGTAGGCTCTTTCGGTGTGAAGGCCAATGCCGAGGGCTTGTACAACACCCTCAAGAGCGCAGGCTATGATGCTCAGATTGTTCAGGGTGACCGCAATATGTACCGTGTTGTTGCCACCACATTCGCCGACAAGGCCAACGCTGTGAAGAGCCGCAACGAGCTTCGTGCTGGCAAGTATCCAGATGCTTGGTTGCTTTTCAAGAAATAAATGCGAATCCTTTCCATCGATTACGGGAAAAAACGCACAGGGCTCGCGGTAACCGACCCTCTTCAGATTATCGCTGGAGGGTTGGGTACCGTCGAGACTTCTGTGCTCTATGAGTATATAGAGGCGTACATCCAGCGTGAGCAGGTGGAGCGCATCGTGATAGGAAAGCCCATGCAGCCCAATGGTCAGCCCAGCGAGAACATGGTAAGGGTGGAGAATTTCTACAACCGTTGGCGCAAGGCTCATCCCGAGATTCCCATAGAGTATTACGACGAGCGCTTTACGTCGGTCTTGGCCCACCGTGCCATGATAGATGGCGGAGTGAAGAAGAAGACAAGGCGCGAGAACAAAGGTTTGGTGGACGAGATCAGCGCCACCATTATTTTACAAGATTATTTGCAGTCAAGAAAATGATTTTACCAATTTATATTTATGGTCAGCCTGTTTTACGAAAGGTTGCCGAAGATGTCACCCCAGAATATCCCGAGCTTAAGACTCTTATTGCCAATATGTTCGAGACTCTCGATGCCAGTAATGGTGTAGGTCTTGCAGCACCTCAGATAGGTTTGGCCATCCGTGTGGTGGTAATCGACCTCGACGTGCTGAGCGAGGAATTCCCCGAGTACAAGGGTTTCCGCAAGGCATTCATCAATGCACATATCTTAGAGTATGACGACGAGAGCGAGAAGGCTTCCTCTGAGGAGGGTTGTCTTTCCATCCCAGGTATTTCTGAGAAGGTGACTCGTCCTACCCGCATCCATGTGAAGTATCTCGACGAGGAGATGCAGGAGCACGACGAGTGGGTGGAAGGTTACCTGGCACGTGTGATGCAGCATGAGTTCGACCACTTGGAGGGCACCATGTTTATCGACCGCCTGTCGCCTCTTCGCAAGAACATGATTGCAGGCAAGCTCAAGAACATCCTCAAGGGAAAGTTCCGCTGCTCTTATCGTACAAAGATCAGACATTAATGCAGCTTAGGAGAATTCTCAGGAGTTTTTCTAAGGAGTCAAAGGAGTTAAGAAGTTAAGGGAGTTAAGACAACAGCTTTTGTGGACTCAACATTAAACATTAATTGAAGTTTCGCAAAGTGGTTCAAGTACGGGCTGAAGGTCCAAAAGTTCTAGGCAGCACGCCCTGAAAGGGCAGAAGCTCTTAGCCCAGGGCAACGCCCTGGGTATGAAGCCAATAAGCAATGCGCCCTGTAAGGGCAACAGCTTTTATATATTTTATATATTGCCCCTGAAGTTTTAAAGCTTTTGCCCTTACAGGGCGATAGGCTTGCGTTCAAATAAACCCAGGGCGCTGCCCTGGGCTAAGAGTTTCTGCCCTTTCAGGGCGTGCTGCTATGAGTTTCTGCCCTTTACCTTTGCTTTACCTTCGGCCAGCGATTTTAATTCCGCTACGCGCCGGTGACCGTTGGTTCAGGGCATGTGGAGCAAACTTCCGAAAGTTCAATTAACTTACATTCATCGTACATATTTTTCATCGTACAAAACATACAAGATAGGCAGACGTTCTTATGATAAGGAGATTGTTGACTGGTTTAGTTTTTATGCTTTTTGTTGGCACGGCATCAGCACAATATCGTGTCGACCGACTCATTACGGCCGGACGAAGTGCGCTTTATTATGAAGACTATGTACTCTCCATCAAGTACTTCAACCTTGCCATTGGCGCCAAACCTTATCTCTACGAGCCTTGGTATTACAGAAGTGTGGCGAAGTTCAACCTCGACGATTTCGTGGGGGCTGAGGGCGACGCCAATGAGGCTTTGAAACTCAATCCCTACATTAATGATATTTACGACCTGCGTGCGATTACCCGCATCCGACAGGGACGTTACGACGAGGCCATTTCCGACTATGATGCAGCTATCCGTTTAGAGCCCCGCAACCGCAACTATTGGTTCAACCGAGCCCTTTGCAAGATGGAGGACGGCAAGTATGACGACGCCCTCGCTCAGCTCGATTCCATCATCACCCGATGGGACAAGTTCTCGAAGGCCTATTCGCTCAAAGCCGAGGTCTATCTGCAGAAAAAGGACACGCTCAACGCCGAGAAATGGCTCGACAAGAGTCTGGTGCTCGACCCTTACGATGGCGAGGCCTGGACTACGCGTGCCTATGTGGCATTGGCGCGCAAGGAATGGAAGACTGCTGACGAGGCGCTTACCAAGTCTTTGCACTTCAAGCCCAACAACGTGAACAGTTACATCAACCGCGCCCTGGCACGCATCAACATCAACAACCTCCGAGGAGCGATGAGCGATTACGACAACGCCCTCGACATAGACCCCAACAACTTCCTGGCCCACTACAACCGTGGACTGATGCGCGTGCAGTTGGGTGACAACAACCGAGCCATCGAAGATTTCGACTTCGTCATCAAGATGGAGCCCAAGAATTTCATGGCCATCTTCAACCGAGCCTTGCTACACGATAAAGTGGGCGACCTGAAGGCGGCTATCCGCGACTACACGACGGTCATCAACCAGTTCCCCAACTTCTGGACGGGTCTGTCGTATCGTGCAGGCTGTTACCGTCGGTTGGGAATGACAGCCAAGGCCGAGCTCGACGAGTTCCGCATCTTCAAGGCTCAGATGAACAAGCACTTAGGCATTCAACCCCGATGGAGCGCGAAGACCAAGAGGGCCATGCGCAAGCGTTCGGAGATAGACCCCAACAAGTACGCCTCGCTCGTGGTTGAAGATGCGCCCAAGTACGAGCATGAGTACAAGAGCGAGTATCGTGGAAAGGTGCAGAACCGTGTGGTCGAAGCCGGCTATCTGCCTATGTATCAGCTGTCTTACTTCCCCAACAACAAGAGTCTGAGCACCATTCAGGCTTACGACAAGGAGGTGGACGCCTTCAACATGACCCTCGACAAGAAAGCCAAGCACAAGCTCTATATCGTGTGCAGCAAGGACCAGCTCAACGAGGCCGAGTCGATGGAGCTCTTCTCCATGATCGATCGCCTGTCGGCCGAGCTCAGCGTGGCAAAGAGCGACGCCGAGAAAACCCATCTGCTGTTGCTCCGTGCCGTGGCCCATTCCGTGTTGCGCGATTTCGAGGCGGCCATAGCCGACTTTACCGAGTACGTGGGTCTTGGAGGCAAGAGCTCCATAGCCTACTGGCAACGTGCCGTCTGTCAGACCGAGCTCGACGAGTTCAACCTCTCCGAGGGCAAGGGCATTACCAATCTCCATTCTGCCGAGGCCGACTTCAGCGACGCCATCCGTCAGAACGGCAACAACGCCTATGTGTATTACAACCGTGGCAACCTGCATGCAGGGCGCAACGAGCTGTCCAAGGCCATCGACGACTATTCCATTGCCATCCGCATCGACTCCAACCTTGCCGAGGCTTACTACAACCGAGGCATTGCCCGTTCGAAGTCTGGCAACAAGCAAGCCGCCATCCAGGATCTTTCCAAGGCTGGCGAGCTGGGACTCTACGATGCTTACGCCGTCATCAAGCGACTCAACAAGCAGAAGTAGGGGAGTTAGAGAAAACTAAAAAAATAAGAATCACATTTATAAATATATATGGTTATTTATTACTTAAAGAAAGCAAAAGCATGGTTCACGCTGGCTGTCCTTTCAGCCAGCCTACTGGCTCCCATGCAGACGAAGGCCCAGCGAGTGGCTGTCAAGACCAATGCCCTCTACTGGGCGGCCTCTACTCCCAACCTCGGAGCAGAGTTCAGGGTCAATCGCCACGTCACCTTCAATTTCGAGGCAGCTTACAACCGCATCAAGGTCTTTAACATCGACACCCGTGGCGCCATGATCACGCCAGAGGTGCGTTACTGGTTCAGCGCCCGTCCGCAGACAGGTCATTTTGTCGGAATTGCCGGCATAGGATGCCACTACAACTACGAACGTGGGGGCAATCGCCATAAGGGCGACCTCTATGGTGGAGGCGTTACCTACGGCTACAGTTTCGTGCTGTCGCGACGATGGAGTCTTGAGACGACCCTTGGAGTGGGAATGGCTCACGTGCAGGAGATGAGTTGGGACAAGGACGAGTATGAGCCCGGCGAGGCCAATGTGAAAGGGTGGCGACCTATCCCCATCAAGGCTGGTGTAACCTTCGTGTATCTGATTAAGTAAAAAGCACAATTCCCCTGGAAGCCACACACATACGAAGGCTTTTCACGTGTATAGTTCTCTTTTTTTATCAGCATAAGATTTCACAAAAATTTATCAGCATAAGGTTTCACAAAATTTTATCAGCATAAGATTTCACAAAAACGTATTTGCAAAACGTATGCATGAACATACTTATATATACATACAAAAAATAAGATAAGAATGCAATTTATGACTACTCATAACTTATTATTCATGAAGCCTCTTCGCTCCATTACTTTTCTTGTCGCCCTCTTCTTGCTCACCGTGTCGGACGTCTCCGCACAGGAGGTGATGCGAGTGCTGGGTACGGTAGTTGTCAAGTCGGACGGCTCACCCTGTATCGGTGTCAACGTTTCCGACGCCTCCACACGCCGTGTGCTTGCCATGACCGATGTCGACGGAACCTTTGCCGTCAACGTGCGTTCCAATGCCCGTCTGCGTTTCTCCATGGTGGGTATGAAGACCAAGGAAGTGGACGTGAAGGGCAAGTCGCGACTGCGCGTGGTGCTCGAAGAGGAGAGTGTCTCGCTCAAGGAGGTAACCATCTCGCAGAAGCGCATTACCGACAAGATCCTGCCCGAGCCAACCGACATCGAGGTCAGAGGCAACTATTTCTATGTGAAGACCCGTGTGCGTGTGCCCCGCGAGATGTTCTCGCACAACACCCGACTCGTGGTTGCTCAACAACGCCACCCGCAAGCAGGTGACCCTCATGAAACCGATGATGTACGACGCACGCGAGTACAACGAGACGCAGGACCGACTCTACAACTTCGACCTCAACGACTCGCTTGCCGGCGACCCTCTGGCACGCTACATCACCGTGAAGAGCGAGCAGACACGTGAGAAAGGCCGCCCCAACGACATCATAGGCTACAACGACTCCATCTACGTGGAGCACGTGAAGGATGACTTCTCCTGCGACGTCTATATGGCCATCGAGAA
>ERZ857745.4429-NODE-4429-length-12293-cov-3.142344_pt1 | contig 12293 bp, 10 predicted proteins | sample MGYA00519699_ERZ857745 | MGnify/ENA primary metagenome ERZ857745 (study PRJEB31778, sample SAMEA3449357) | human gut metagenome | biome: human gut; feature: human-associated habitat; material: faeces | place: United Kingdom | collected 2010/2012 ...
GACTTGCTATAGCAAGTCACCCAGCAAACGCCCAAACGAACCGCACGGGAAGCGGAGTCGGGCATTGTCTCAGTCGCATAGAAAGGACAGCAATGATAGCGCAAGAAGCAGTCCAACAAGCATTCAATTCATTGAGGGGGCAAGCGGCGAACCTGACGGGTAATGCTGCGCAACTCAATGACCTTGTGAATCAGCTGCAGTACTTCTTCGAGCATACGACTAAGGCTCTTGGCGATTGCGCTGATGATTTGCGTACCATGGGAAGCATGGCTACCGATTATGTGAATGGTAGGTACAAAGAAGTTCCCCTGAACACCATCATCGCGATTGTGATTGCGATTTTGTATGTCGTATCACCAATTGACCTTATTCCCGATAAGACACCTGGCATTGGCTATGTTGACGATGCTGCTGTTGTCGCGTTTGCCCTATCTCAAGTTCATGAAGATGTCGACCGCTACCGCGAATGGAAGCAACAATAATAACTTGGTGTTTCTTGCAAAGGAGCAAACGATGGATTACGAGGCAAACAGAAAAGAACTTGCTCATCGGCTTGTGGAAATCGAATTCGTTCCCGTTGACCGTGAAATATCGTTGCAAGACGAGGCCAAAACCGTCTCTTTTCCGATAGGGGACATCGCCGAGTATGGAGGAGCAGCCGCTTCCATTATGCAGGCTCTTCAAGGAATAGCGGAGGCTTCAAAAACCACGGGGCAGCTGTACCAATGCGTGTTCCCGAATGGTGCAGCCGGTGGCGTCTTGGCTAAGGCGAACGATTTCGGTAATCTCGGCGCAATTATGAACGGCAACGCTATCGTTGGCCAAGCTCGGTGGATACCGGTTGGCGGTGTTGCAGCAGGAGCCGGTGTTGCAACGATTGCTCCTGCGATGATTTTTATTACGGCGATGACAGTCCAAATCAACAAGAAGCTTGATCATCTGCAGAAAACCGCCGATGAGATACTAGGCTTTCTCGAGCTTGACAAGCAGGCTCATATGAAAGCGGATCTATCCACTTTGTCGGACATCACAAACGCCTATAAGCTAAATTTAGACAATGAATCATTCATTCATGCAAAGCTTGTTCAGGTGGGAGATATAAAACGAGAGGCGTTGGCAAATATCGACTTCTACAAGGCGCTTTCTCGAAAAAAGGCTGAGGAGCGCGAATTCATTCACTTCAATTTTGCGCCAAACAAGTTCGATAAGGTTCAAAAATTTTTTGGTAGCTACAGATCGGCGGTTTATCTTTACTCTTACGCATCTTTCTTGGAGATGATGCTTATGGGGGATTATCGGGAAGAGACGATTGGCAAGTTGCTCGATGACCTGAGCGAATGTGATAGTCGTTATCGGGGATTCTTCGATTCTTGCCTTCACCAATTGCAGGAAAGTGCGTATACCGCAATCGACAACCAAGCAGTTCGCGGCGTTGCTAATGCCGCAGGCTTTCTGGGAGGCGTCATCGGGAGCATTCCAATAATTCGCCAAGGGCCAGTAGACGATGCTCTTGATGGTGCGAGCAAGTTTTTGAAAAACGTTACGAAAGACTCTGTCGAGAAGATGCTGGACGAGTTTCGCAAGAACGAGTGCACGGATTCAACGCTTTTTGCAGATGAGGCTCGTATGATCGATGGGTATTTCAACAAGCCTGTAGCTCTCATTACCGATGGAGAGCAAATCATAATCGAAAACATGGGCAACGGAGAACGGTAGAAATCAAAGCCAAGCCCGGAAGCGTCAAACCTTCTTTTGCTGATACCGAACATGAGCAAGAAACAAGTTTGTCGGAGAACAAGGATGTGCGAGACCGTCTTAGAGAGCCCAAGCATACGAACTCGAGATACCCCGCACTGGTACACGCGAGCTTTGAACGTATCGAAGAATCAGCTCATGACCGGTAAGCTTAGACCTTGTGTCAGAGGGGGCTGCTCAAGTTGGGTCCGCCATCGCTGAGGGTGTTGGCAATATCGGCAAATTCATCGGGTCGTTTGGAAAACAATAGGGAAGTAGGTTGTTCATGGGGGCACCGTTTGATGTTTTTGCCTTTGCCAATGACGTCGGCAAAGGAGTTGGTGGTTTGGCTAAAGGTGCTGCAGACGTTGCTGCAGGTGCCGTCGGCGTAGCAGCGAATCTTGTAGAGGGGGCTGCAAGCGAGCTGGCGGGATTTAACGAGCAGTCTAAAGCGCCGGAGCTACCGGAGCCTCGTTATCGAGACGGAATGGTTTCCGAAGACAACAACATTGCCGTTTCGTATGTTCGCGTTCATCGAATCGAACTCGACCACGAGCAAAGGGTGGTAGAGGGACCGGAGAAATACCTCCGTCTCTCCCATAGAGGGCTTGAGCTGATGAACAACGAGCCTGATCTTGACAAAGGATGGCTAGCGAAGCTTGCAGGCGCGTTTGACGACGAGCCTCCGGTGCCGCTGGACCCCGAAGTCCCGATTCGCGTGCGAAATGCATCGGTGTATTCGAAAGAGAAAGACGCTGGACTTGATTGGCTGCGCAACGCGTCGATTGGCGGCATCATCGGGGCATTAACACCCGGAAAGTTTGTTGCCGCTGTCGGAGGCGCGATTCTTGGCGCTACGCTAACGCCCGGCTCCGAACGACGCTGGTTCTTAGATGTCCTCGATTACGACACGGACAAATGGGTCTTCGAACTCGAGAACGAAGAAGCAGGTAAAAAGGTGATTTCGTTCCTTGATGAGTATTTATCTGCTTGAGCATTGTGCCGCATCGAGTCAGGATTCATTCAGGCCGCAGGTTGGATTGGAGCGCCATATCCCGAGAATTGTTCTCTTGCGATCGTTGGCTCAATCGACGCTAAGTATAATCAAGTTAGCAATCCCAACCTGCTAGGATAGAGATAGGAGTGAAGCTATGCCTTATAAACTGGTGTTTCATTATCCTGATGGAACCATCGAGGAAGAAGACGAATTATACGAAACTGAAGAGCAGGCTGATGAAGCTGGGTTATACGGTTGCTCTTGCTTTAACGAGGGCGGTGAAGTATTACATTTATCGAACCCTGGCGAGTATCCTAATGACAGCATAGAAAGTGGATGCGATTACGAAATTATCGAAGTCGATGATTGAGGACCATCCTATAGAGCGTAGCTTTTGGGGTTTCTGGCGAAGAAACTAGAAGCCCCAATTCAATATTGCGATACGGGGCTTCTTATCCCAGCAACCACTTCCATGCGAGCACAACGTGAATCACGCCTTCGGGAACGTTGATGTTTGATTCTTCGTCGAGCGTTATTATGGTTGCGGCGTTCTTTTCGAAGCGCGCCATGGCTTCTTGCAGCGCGGAGACTTCGCGCTGGCGCGTAGCTTCGTTTTTCATGCTCAGAGACACTTGTATCAGCTCGTAGGCAATTCCAAACGCCTCATCGCCTTCGATGAAGTCTATCTTCTTGCCGGATTTTAGTTTCAGCAACGCGATAGAGCCCACGCGGGAAGATGCGCGACGCCTCATTTCCAGGTACACAGCCGTCTCAAGTGCTCTGGTCAGGCCATCACTTGTTGCAGGAGCCAGCGCGCACAGCAAACCGGGGTCTTCCGCGTACACCTTGAAGCCGCCCAGGCGGACCTTTTGTGCGGAATGGGTGAACTCGTACACCTGATGAAGCAGATGCGCGTCTTCGAAGGCGTCGATGATGGCCGAAATGGTTGCGCGCCCGGGCGAATAGCCTGCGCTTCTGCTCATGCCGTCTATCTTGCTGATGGAGAAATCGCGTCCGCTTGAAGCAAGCGAGACTCTTGCCAGGTTTCGCGCAAACGCCGCGTTTGAAAAACCGTGGCGCTCAACGACGTCGCGAGCAACTGTGAACTGCGCATAGCTTTGCAGAACGCCGGCGCGTTCATTGTCATCGAGCATTTGAACGCCGGGAAAGCCACCTTGCACGAGATAATCTCGACACGCCCGCTTCAGAAGCGATTGCTGTTCTTTGTCGAACATTCCTTGCCGGTCTTCGAGCACGTGGTGGTAGCGGGCGTATTCGCGAAAACTGAACGGAAGCAGCTCGTAAGCGATCGATCTGCCGCGAAATTCCGTTGCTACATCGGTGGAAAGCATACGGGATGACGACCCTGTTACGTACATGGTGATTTTTTCGGTATCGACGATGCGCCGCGCAGCAATATCCCAATTGGGAACTTCCTGGATTTCGTCAAAGAAGAGGAAAGTCCCTTGTGAGCGGCTTGATGGGTGCAGTTCGAAAAAAGTTTCCAGCACTTCGTCGATAGTAGAGGCCGTGAAGGGGCGAAGGCGATCGTCGTCGAAATTGAAGTAGCAGATTTGCTCGGGCTTGATGCCGGAGTTCAGCAAGTCGCGTATTTGCTGGAATAATCGGTATGTTTTTCCCGAGCGCCGCATGCCCACGATCACTTTGACCAAGTTGCCGGGTGCGGGATCGAACGGGGTGCCAAGGCTGAGGTCGCGGTCGACCATCCGCTTGAGATGCGCCGGCAATACCGTTGCGTGGAAATCTTCGATGAGGGTTGCGATGGTTGCGTTCGCCATTTGTGCACCGCCTTTCATAACCTGTAACAGATTTTATCAGCTTTCGACTAAAACTGTAAAAATCTGTTACAGGTTTGGCGAGCTACCGGGATGAGCGTCCTTGGTGGGTTACGCTTCTCTTGACCTTCAGATGCGCGAAACCCGCAGGTAGGGATTCCCCACCTGCGGGTTTCGCGTTTGTGCGTTTGTATTGAACACTACGGTTGCTTGAGCACATTTACACGAAGGTCGATGTGCACAGCAAGCAAGAGCTCATGGACCTGGTAGGTGCGTAGCCGCCGCCACCTTGCGTTGATAAGCAGATGCACCTGGTAAGGTAGGACGGGCAAAGGGGATGTTAGCCTGTCCCGCAGTGCTTTGCCTGAGAAACGCCTCTCAGAGCTGATTCGCACCGCAAACAGCTTTGTCATCAGCATCTTAATTACAAATGTTAAAATTGTGCACAGTTTTTATACCGATGCGCGTGATGAGGACGTGGTTGCATGGAGGAAGCACAGCTGAGGAAATCGGTGCTTAGCGGCAAGAAGTCGCAACGCATTGTGTTCGCGGCGAGCGACGAGATGAAGGCCGCGCTCGAAAGAATATCGCAGGAAAAATGCGTGAGCCTGTCGGCCCTTATGACATCGCTTGCCACGAAAGAGATACTTGATAACGCCGAATTGTTCGGGGAGGTGGACAAATAGTGCCCACAGGTAAAAAAATCGAGGGCTGCATGATCACTCGCGAGCAATGGCTTCTACGCGAGATGCGTATCGTTGCTAATCTGCGCCTGAGCGGAATGGACGCCGAAGGCGTCGTGGAAAAAGCGAAGGCGGAGAACATCTTCCAGTATCGCACGGAGCGCTCGCTCGGGACCATTGCCAGAACATGCAACAAGCGCATAGCTGCTGTGGATAGCGAAGCCATCGTTGGAATCGTGGCCAACGGCCTTCCCGACGCGGCGGCGCAGGCGAACCTTTACATGATGATGTGCACCTATCAAATCGTGAGGAATTTCATGCTCACGGAAATCGCCCGCCGTTACGCGGAGCTCGATTTCTCGTTCACCAAATCCGACATGAACGCGTATTTCACGCGGCTTGAGGGAGAATACGACAACATGTCATCGTCGCCGGAAAGCACTACCGTCAAGCTCAAACAGGTTCTCAAGAAGTGTCTTGTCGAATGCGGCATGTTGAGCGGCCCGCGAAGCGAAAAACTCATCCCAATTTACATCGATCCGGATGTAAAGAGCGCAATCGAGGCGAAGGGCGACTTCGCCGCGCTCCCCGCGTTTAATTGCAGGGAGGCGATTTAACGTGGCAACGCCTTTGCAGAAGCAGGACTTCGAGCATCGCTGCGTTTCCTTTGTCGCAAAGCTCAATGACGCTGATTTCTTGGCCAACAAGGGCCTTGGAAACGAGGCCGGCATCTTCACATTTTGCTACGATTCCTCGCTAGAGCCCGCAGCGCGTGATTTTTTCCGCAGGCTGATGGATGAATCGCGAGCCGGAAAGCTCGGCGCGGGCGATACCCGCGCGAACCTCGTCGAGCGCAATCTTTACGACACCCTGCTCTCCATTGCCGAAAAGAAACGCGTTCTTGATCGCCTTCCCGCACAAGAGGCGAAGCGAGGTAGCGACGGCGTGCTCAAACAGATACAGCGCATCGCAACGCCCGAGGCCTACGTCGAGGCGATGGACTGGAGCCCGCATTAGCCCGGGGACGTCCTGCTCATCACGGGAGTCGGCGAGGCTTACCCATTCGTGCGCGTGCACAACGTGCTCAACAACATGCAGAGCGCCTTTCGCGACGTCCCCGTGATCGTAGCCTACCCAGGGGCCTTTGACGGGGGTTCCCTCAGCCTTTACGGCAAGCTCAAAGACGGCAACTACTATCGGGCCTTCGACCTACTATAGGAGCAGAACATGCAGATCAAAGAGATGTTCAAGCGCGATATCAACAGATACATCAACGGTGTCATCAGCGTGGCCGAGCAGAACACCATCAAGCAGGAGCTCGAGGAATATGTGGTGACGCGCGAGCTTCAGCGCCACTTCGCCGACTTCTTTCAAGCATACGAACGGGGGCTCGACAACCCTGAGCGAAATCCAGGTGTCTGGATTCAAGGCTACTTCGGCAGCGGCAAATCGCACTTTCTCAAGATGCTCAGCTACCTGCTCGAAAATAAGGAGGTGGATGGGGAAACGCTGTCGATTACTTTGAGGACAAGTTCGACGACCTCATGACCTATGCGAGCATTGTGCGCTCATCGAACGCCGAGGCAGAGACCATCCTGTTCAACATCGACGACAAGGGAGGATGCTACAAAGAGGGCGAAACCTCCGAAACGGCCGTGCTGCGCTCAATCGCACGCGTGTTCTACGAGCACCTGGGCTTCTACGGCATGGATTACAAGCTCGCCCGATTCGAAAAGCTCATCGACGATCGCGGGAAGACCGACGAGTTCCGCGCCGCGTATGAGGAGATCACCGGTAACCCCTGGGTCGAGGACCGCGGGAGCTATGACATATTCGGCGGGGAGGTTGCCGAGGCGGCCAACCGTGCAGTGGGCATGTCTATCAAGTCAGTGACTGACTGGGCCGACAGCACCGAGTCGGCGCTCGTCGACTTTGGGCAGCTCGTCGACGACATTGATGAGTACGCCCAGAAACGTGAGCGCGAGTGCGGCAAGCAGTTCCGCCTGCTGTTCATGATCGACGAGATGGGACAGTACCTCAACGGCGACACCAGCCGCATGCTTAACCTGCAAACCTTCATGGAAAAATTCTGTGACCGCTGTGGCGGACGCGTTTGGATGGTCGTCACCAGCCAAGAGGCCATCGACGAGCTGATGAACGTGGTTTCCATGGACTTCTCTAAGATTCAGGGGCGCTTCGCCACCAGGCTCAGCCTGTCGTCTTCGAGCGTGGATGAGGTGATCAAGAAACGCGTGCTCGACAAGAACGAATCCGCCGCATCGCAGCTTCGTGCCGAGTACGCCGAGAAGGACGTCGTGCTGAAGAACCTGTTCTCGTTTGAGGACTCCCGCAGCGACCTCAAGGGCTTCCCTCATGAAGACGACTTCGTGGAGTGCTTTCCGTTCGTAGGTTATCAGTTTACGCTCATGCCCAGCGTGCTCAAGGAAATCAGGCGTCACGGCTACCAGGGCAAGAGCCTATCCACGGGCGAACGCAGCATGCTGTCGAGTTATCAGGAGGCCGCGCAGGCGGTCGAGCAGGGCGACGAGCGCAGCCTCGTTCCGTTCTGGCGCTTCTTCGATACGCTGGAGAAGGAGCTCGATCACGGTATCAAGCAGGTGTTCGCGCGTTGCCGCAAAGCTGCCGAGAACGACTACACCATTCAAGAGCAGGATATCAACGTCCTGAAGACGCTCTATCTGATTAACTACATCAATGACGTGAAGCCATGTGTGGGAAACATCGCCATCCTCATGGCCGACCGCATCGACATGGATATGAAGGCCCGCAAAGAATCCGTCAAGGAAAGTCTTGACCGCCTCGCGCGCGAGAACTACATCGCCCGTACCGGCGAACGCTATGCGTTTCTGACCGATGTGGAGCAGGAAGTCGCACGGGAGATAAAGGATGAGAAAATCGACCCGGCAAGCGTCGTCGAGGAGGTGCAGAAGATAATTTTCAACAAGATCTTCACCGACCGGCGCTTCCGCAAGGGTGCGAACGACTTCCCGATCGACCGTTTCGTCGACGATGCCATCGTGGGCCAGTCGCAGCAGGGCATGAGGCTCAATGTCATCACCATGGCCAATAGCGAGCTCGCCGATGCTGCCGACGGCGTTCTGGACATGAAGTCCTCCGAGCAGGCGCTTTTGGTTCTTGATACCGAAAGCGATTACTACGACCTGCTCTACAACGCGGCGCGCATCAAAAAGTACGCGCAGACACGTTCGAGCAGCGACGATTCGCAGACCAAGCGCAACATCGTCCAGCGCAAGCAGGAAGAGGCAGCCCAGAACCGCAAAGAGGCCGAAGTCCTTATCGGGGATGCCATCGTGCGCGCTCGCGTCTCGGTCAACGGACAGGCCGTTCAGGTTCCCGCTGCCACTGCCAAGCAGAAGATCGAGGGCGTGCTCGACAAGCTGGCGGGCGCTATCTTCACGAAGGCTACGCTCATCGACAATCCCATCGACAACGACGGGCAGCTGACTGATGTGCTTCTCGGGCGCAACCAGCAGGCGACGCTCGAGGGTGGCGTAGGCGGCAACGCTGCTGCAGCGGAAGAAGTGTTGAAGTACCTCGAAGCACGCGCGCGCCTGCATCAGTCCACCTCCATGGGCGAGCTGCAGCGAAACTTCCAAGGCAAGCCCTACGGCTGGCGCGAAATCGACGTGGCATCGGTGGCCGCCAAGCTCATCCACGATCAGAAGGCGGTCGTTTCCTACGGCAATGCGCGGATTGCCGCAAGTGACCCGAAAATGAGGGATTACCTGAGGAAACTGTCTATGGTCGACAAGGCTACCATCGAAGTCAGGAAATCGATCCCCGCTGCTTACACGTCTGCAGCGAAGGACTTCCTAAGGACGCTTGACAGCTCCATGGCGGTTCCTTCAGACGAAGATGGGCTGGCGAAGGCGGTAAAGGACTGCCTTGAGGATCGCGTGGAGCGTTTCCAGGACATGTTGCGCACGAAGTACCGAGCGGAACGATATCCGGGACGCGCCGACGTGGAGAAAGCCATTCACCTGGCAAACGAGGTGCTGGCGCAGAAGGCCGACCCCGAAGCGCTGCTGCGCGAGCTGAAAAACCGAAAGGAAGACATCCTCGACAACGACGAGGACCTTGGTCGCGTGCATCAATTCTTCGACAGTAACCAGAAGAACCTGTTCGACGAGGCGCTTTCGACCCTTTCCACCATGCGTGATGAATCCACCTACGTCGACGTGAAGAAGGCACTCGCTGAAATCGAGGGAATAGTTCGCAACAATCAGCCTTACGGCAAGATCAAGAACCTGCGCGGGCTCATCGCCCAGGCAACCGAATCCTACGGGAAGCTCTGCAAGGCCAAGCGCGACGACATGTTGGGCAGGCTCGATGACGCCCTTGCGGGAATCGCGGGCTATGCCGCCGACCAGGACACCGATGCCCAGGCAGCCGTTGCGCCCATCGTCTCCGATGCAGAGCAGGTGGCGCTTCGACGCAAGAGCGCCATACACGGCGCCGACACCTGCACGAAGCTCGACGCAATCGGTGCGCAAATCGACGCTTGGCGTACAAGCCAGCTCAGCAAAATCGACGCTGCCGCAAGCGACGTCAAGCAAAAGAAGACCAGAGGGCTCGTGGGTGGCAAGCCCGTGAACAACGACTCGTCCAGCGGCCAACCGCCCGAAAAGCCGGCCGCACTTAAACCGAAGGTTGTCAAGTCGAGCACGGTGCTGCCGCCCAAGGCACTGCATAATGAGGAAGAAATCGACAAGTACCTGGCCGAACTGAAGGCGCGCCTGCTTGCGGAGCTTGCCGGCTTCGACAGCATCCGTTTGGGCTAGAGAGGGGGCAAGGCATGGCAACTTTGATAGCCGACAAATACGCTGCGTGGGAGCGCGAATGCGAGGAGCGCTTCAACAAGCTCAAGGCAAACGAGGAAGAGCTCAACCGCATCTTCGCGGAAATCTACGACATGGTGGGCGAAGTACCCATCGAGGTAGAGGACAAGTACGTCTCGGTGCGCAAGGCCGACCTGCAGCGCGAGATTAAGAGCCTTCTGAGCTACGCTGTGGGTTGCATGATGGGGCGTTATTCGCTCGACAAGGACGGACTCATCCTGGCTGACCAGGGCGCAACCGAGGCCGACTATCTGGCCCAGGTGCCCAATCCCACCTACCCGTGCGATGACGATGCCATCATCCCCATCACCGACGATGACTACTTCGGTGACGACGACATTGTGGCCCACACCGCCGAGTTCGTGAAGGCCGCCTACGGCGAGGAGACGCTCGAGCAGAACTTGCGCTACATAGCCGACGCCCTCGGCGGCGAGGGTAAGCCTGCACGTGAGGTAATCCGCACGTATTTCCTGAAAGACTTCTTTAAAGATCACTGCCAGATCTACAAGAAGCGCCCGATCTACTGGCTGTTCGACTCGGGCAAGAAGAACGGCTTCAAGTGCCTTATCTACATGCACCGCTACACGCCCGATATGATTGCGCGTATTCGCACCGAGTACGTGCATGCCCAGCAGCAGCGCTACTACACGCAGATCGAGTTCGTCGAATCGCAGCTCGAAATCGCGTCGGGCAGTCAGAAGATGGCGCTGCAGAAGCGCCTGAAGAAGCTGCAGGACCAGCTAAAGGAAACGTCGGAGTACGAGCAGGAAATGGCGCATTACGCCGAACAGATGATAGCAATCGACCTGGATGACGGCGTCAAGGTGAACTACGCGAAGTTCGGCAGCCTGCTGGCAAAGATCAAATAGGAGCGAGCAATGAACGACACCGCTATAAAGAACTACGCCGCGTGGGCACGCCGTGAGCTCATCGCTGATGTGCAGAAGCGCTGCATGCGCTACGGGATTCTGGAGGAAGACAGCCTTCCCGCAAATGCAGACACCATTGATGGGCGCGTTTTGACATTGGCCGAGCGCACCCAGCGCGCCGAGCTTCTGCGCATTGCACGCGAAGACGGCTATCGCGAGCTTGTGGAACGCGCAGCCTACACCTGGTTCAATCGCCTTCTGGCCATTCGCTTCATGGAGGTGAACGACCGTCTGCCAAGCCATATCCGCGTGCTCTCGGCACCCGATGGCTCCTTCAAGCCGCAGGCGATTGCTGAGGCCATGGACCTTCCGCTCGAGGCGCTCGATCCCGCCCAGGTGGCCGAGCTGGTGCAGGCCGGCAACGACGAGGACCTGTTCCGCGCTATCTTTCTGGCGCAGTGCGACGAGCTGGCCTCGTGCATGCCCGCCGTGTTCGACAAGGTTGGAAGCGCCATGGAGCTGCTGCTGCCCGACGGCCTTCTGCGCGAGGGCGGTGTGGTGGAGCAGCTGGTGAACGCTATCCCCGAGCAGGACTGGACCGAGGGCGTGGAAATCGTGGGCTGGATGTACCAGTACTACGTGAGCGAGCGCAAAGACGAGGTGTTCGCCAGCTTCAAGAAGGGTAAGAAGGCCGAGCGCGATGCCATCGCGCCGGCTACGCAGCTGTTCACGCCCAACTGGATCGTGCGCTACCTAACCGAGAACTCGCTCGGGCGTTTGTGGATGCTCAACAGGCCCGATTCGAGCTTGCCGGAAGATATGCCGTATTTCGTGAAGCCCGATGAGGACCACGAAACTGAGTTCAAGCACGTGGACGGTCCCGAAGACATCACCGTGGTGGACCCGGCATGCGGCTCGGGCCATATCCTGGTGTACGCCTTCGAGCTTCTGGCCAAGATGTACGCGGAAGACGGCTACACGGGACGCGACGCGGCAAGGCTCATTCTGGAGAAGAACCTTTCCGGCATGGAGATCGACCCGCGTGCAGGAGCTATGGCATCGTTCGCGCTGACCATGAAGGCGTGTGAGCTCGATTCTCGCTTCCTGCGCCGCGGCGTGAGCCCGCGCATCACCGTGCTTTCCCGTGTTGAGTTCGACGGTGAAGAGCAGCGCTATATCGAGAACCTGAGGAACCGCCCCGAGCTGATGGATGCCATCGCTCACTTGGACGAATGCGGCAGCTTGCTCACGGTGTCGAAAGACGACCTGGAAGCCGTCGCAAGGGACCTCGCGTCCCTTGCAGGCGAAGGCAGCATCTTCGGTGGCTCGGCGGC
>ERZ857745.4432-NODE-4432-length-12276-cov-5.250961_pt1 | contig 12276 bp, 10 predicted proteins | sample MGYA00519699_ERZ857745 | MGnify/ENA primary metagenome ERZ857745 (study PRJEB31778, sample SAMEA3449357) | human gut metagenome | biome: human gut; feature: human-associated habitat; material: faeces | place: United Kingdom | collected 2010/2012 ...
ATGCCTTTGGCGCGCTCATCTATTGAAATGATAATCGCTCTTTTCTTGTGTTTCAGGGCGTAAATACCGCCGTGCAAGCGTGTGCCTACATACTCGATATTGTCCCGCAGGAGGACAGCCTCATAAGCCGATTTGTGCGGTGGAATGATTTCAATATTTTCTGTATTGGACAGTGCCTGAAAATACGCTTCATCCTTATCACCTTGTATCCAGAAGGAAACATGATCGTATTCCCGTTTAAGTGTATCGACCAACATCTGATCGCGTTGGTCTAACTGCGTTCTTGCGGTCAATGTAAAAACTACGTTATTCGCTTTTTTTGCCGGGATTTGCGCGCAAAAATCAGGTGTCAGTGCCCACATGGTAACGCAACCGGTGTTGATTGCTTTCAAACCAAGAACGTCCTCAACATAACGCTTGCTTCGCTCATCCCGAACACTGTGATAAAAAGAATGGCTGAGTATCTTGCGGTAAAGATGCGTAGTGTAAGCATCGGTATGTTCTCCGGCTCCTGCGCCTACTCCAACACAGATAGAACCTGACAATGGCTTGCAGTTGATAATATTCACATTCCATTGCGGATAATGCGTTCGCATATCTTTCGCCAGAATATTGCTGCCGCCGATAAATTTATAATCACATGTTGCGTAGTTCTGAACCGCAAATGAGTTTCTCCAGACAGCATAGCTGTGAAAAGCGGGAACATGTGTAGGCAAATGAAAAACAAACGCATTTGCCAGAATTGGCGCAAGTTCCTGCTCAACACACTCCATGATGATATGGTCGCCTACATTGCTTGTGCCTATTGAGGTATCTAATAACATTGCTTTTTTCATACTATCTCCTGATCTTCTTCCATGCTCTCCGCCATAATCGACCAAATTTTGTTTTAATCTGCTTATACTTCGGCAGCCAACTCATGGAATACCAGTGGATAGAGTAGGTATTCTCCGTTTTTGTCAGCTTGCCCGTCACGCTGTCCAGCGGGTTGAAGTAATCCGCCGGATAGACGTGAATCCCGGCAACCATCTGTTCCCGCCCGTTGCGCACAAGGCCAAAGCGCTCCATCACATCCGTATTGAGATGCGGGCAGCCTACGGGCGTGACGCTGCCATCATCACCGGCAAAGTGCAGCTTTTTATATTCCTCGATCATCGCCTGAATCACCGGATGGTGGGCCTCAGCGGCGATGGTCAGGCCGGAGCCAACATACTGATCGTTCTCAAATCCAATGAATCCCTCGTCACCCAGCAGCGGTGAAATGTCCCGCAGCACCTCCACGTCGGTGTCGAAATACACGCCGCCGTACTGCTCCAGCACGATCAGGCGCATGACGTCGGACACGAAGGCGTATTTTTTCGCGGCATACGCCTCCGCCATGAAGGGCATGGCGAGGTAATCGCAGTTGTCCTCGTTCCACTCGCGGATCTCAAAATCCGGGCAGAACTTCTTCCAGCTGGCGATGCACCTCTTGGCAAGCTCCGGCTTTTCGCCGCGGCCAAACCAGCAGTAGTGGATGATTTTGGGGATCATGGGTCAGTCCTCCATCAATGTGTAAATTTTCTCTACCTCCGCGCTGTTCGTATAATCTCTCTTTGCGCAGTTCTCCGACAGCCGCTGCATCCGGGCAGGGTCGCGCAGCAGCGCGGCAATTCCGGCGGCACAGCCCGCGTTGTCCATGGGAACGATTACGCCGTCCACGCCGTCCTCCAGTTGACTGCCGGAGGTCGCATAGCTGGTGATAACGACTGGCTTCCCCAACATCTGCGCCTCCCGCACGGTGACGGCCTTGCCCTCGTAGCGGGAGGGCTGCACATACAGGTCACAGGCGCGCATATAGGGGTAAGGGTTGTCCTTTTTGCCGAGGATAATGACGCGCTTCTGCATCCCGGCCTCGTCAATCTTCTGGCGAATCAGCGGTTCATCACCTCCATAGCCGATGAGATACCACTTCACGTCAAGGCCGTCCGCCACCAGACGGCAGCAGATGTCTGGCACGTTATCAAAGTTCTTGGCATCGCAGAACCGACCAACAGATAGGAGTGCAAGGCTTCCTTTTGATAGCATATCGTTCTGGGACTCTTCTGCCTGTTTACAGATTAACTCTTTCGGCAAGATATTTTCGACAGTCTGCACCTTTCCTTCCAGTTCTGGAAAGGCCGTTTGAAAGCTCTTGGACGCCCGCTCGGACACGCCGCAGATGGCATCATAACCCTCCCACATGGCAAGCTCCGCCGACCGATCAAAGGTCAGCGCCGTGTAGTCGGTATGTATCCAGGCGGCGTACTTCTTTGCCTTCACCCGTTCTCGTGCAAAGTAGTGCGGCGTCAGAAAGCTGATGGCAAGGTTATAGATCTTGTCCGAAATCTGCGGCATAGACCGCAGCGTATACTTGTGGCTGTAGGTCAGCGCGGTGACGGACGGCTTCTCGCCGGGATGCTTTCGGTCAAAGCGTCTCGCGGCAAGCTTGCCCCTCAGCCGCCCGCGCAGCACGCCCAGTTGTCCGCTCTTGACGAGCGACACCATGGGCACGGCCAGTGAGGCGTACTGCGGAATTTCCGGCAGAAGCTTCGCCTTGGGGTTCAGGTATGGCATCAGTTCGCCGCTGTGCCGCATCAGGAAAAGGTCAACGTCATGGCGGTCATAGTCGATGGCATCGAGTAGCCCCAGCAAGCTGCGCTCCACGCCGCCAAGTTCCATGGCCTGTGAGAAGATGAGAATGGATGGTTTCACAATATTATACCTCAGAATTATCTAACTAAATAGAATGATGACATATAGCCATATTTATTATAGGCATAAATCTGATAAACAAAAAACGCTGTATATAATAGTAGCGTAATTACCTTTACTACCTTGAAACTTCTAGATGTAAAGCAGCCTTTTAGTGTTGTTGGAAGTAAAAGGATAGTAGCATATCCCACATACATTGATAGTCTAGCATAATATAGCATATGCAGTCCCATAGCCGTAAATCCAAAGCTGACAAATTGCATGTTTATCAGCACATCCGTCAATCTTGATGTTGTTCTGTTGTTTTTATGCTGAATTCGGCAATACAGCAGAGAAACAGCAACCGGTACAGCTGCTACAGCCAACCTTACAATGCCCATTCTCTCTTGGTTATCAACGTATTCCTCATAAGTGCTATCTTTGAGTATCCATGATAGTACGCTGTCGAATGCGTTTGGGAATAAGAACATAGCTACAATCATTATACCGAATAGAAGAATGCCAATATTATTTCGTTTACCCGAAATGATGAAATATAGTGGAATGCACACTAGTGCGGATGTATGTAAAGTAGATACAAGTAAAACGAGTAAAATATACGGCAACGTTTTACGTTCAATCACCCAATCGAATGCCAAGAATAATATCGCCGCCGCCATGCATTGACGGATACCATTCATAGTTCCCATAAATGATAATAAGAAATAAATGGCAAGCGAAAAAACAGTATCGCTCGAATATTTGGATATTTGCCATATTTCAATTGATAAAATAATCAGCGATGTTATAAAAACAAAAAACTGTGAATCTGGCCATATCCTTTTTAAGAATATCATAAAAAGTTTAAATCCAGTTTCAAGCTCCATTTCATCCGTAAGCGCAAAAGAATAATTTGTCTCAATGCTATCATACAGCTGACGGTATGTTACTGTATCAACGAATCCTTTTCTAAATCCTGATACATACACAAGCGATGCCCAGAATAAGATTATTAAAACATATGAATAATGGTATTTTCGATTTGTTTGCTCTATTGGTATACTCAATTGGCGCTTTGTTAACTCCATCAACAATAGAATACCCATAACAACCAACGATAGTATCTTTATTAATTGCACGTCTTTATTTTATCCCCTATTCCAAAGTCTCCGTTGATGTAATGTTTTGTATATACTATTTGGCAGCATTCCAACCAATATAGGCCTAACCGCATACAAATATGCTTTAGCTGAGAGACCAAGAACCTTTGCTGCTTTCAATCGAACATGGAATTCATTTATACGATACTTGAACTTTCTGCGCGCAAATGCATTGCGATCATCACGCATAGCATAAAGCGGTTCCATTATGTTTTGACCATGGAAGCCTGCAGCATACATCTTTATCCATAAATCGTAATCCTCCACCCGCAGGTATCTTTTGTCTTCCGTATAGCCTCCAGCAGATAAATACGCTTCTCGTCTAACCATACACGGTGCATGACAAAACGGAGTTCCAGCAATGAAATCATTCTTTTGCGGGAATTCTATTGGACGACTTTGCCCCCACGTTCCGCTTTCATCAAAATATGTCATTGCTGTACTTACAATAGCAATTTCTGAGTTGGAATCCAGAATAGCTACTTCTTTTTCAAAACGCGTGGGCATCGACATATCATCGCCGTCCTGACGTGCTATATAATCCCCATCAGCAAATTCAAGGCAACGGTTAAGTGTATGGTTAAGCCCCATATTTCGCTTGTTTCTTATAAGCTTAACCTTATTAGGATATTTAGCTTGGTATTGCTCTGCAACCTCATATGTAGTGTCACTCGAGCCATCATCGCACATGACAATATTCCAATCCGTAAAGGTTTGAGATGACAAGGAATTCAACGCAGCACCCAGTGTATCTGCGCAGTTATAGATTCCCATAATAACGGTAACTTTTGCCATTCACCTACTCCTCGCCCAACAGGCGTTTGCGATCCTGTAAAATAGCCTGAAACAGTTTTTGCTGCTCAAATTTCTCTGTTGCAAACTTATGAGCAGCTATCCCGAAGGCCTGTCGTTTCTCCGTAGAATTGGCAAACTCACTCATCGCCGCCACCAGAGAATCCACGTCCGCCTTTTTTACAAGCAAACCTGTTTCGTCGGGGAGCATCGCATCGGTAGGGCCGGGAATATCTGTAACGATCACAGGCACACCCATAGCTTCCGCCTCTACTACAACCATTCCAAAACCTTCACGATAGCTGGGCAGGATATAGGCATCCATTGCCGACAGGTACTGCTCTACAACATTCGTACTTCCACAAAAGACAGAATGAGGATTCTCCTGCGCCCATTGATACAGCGACATATCCACAGCAGGGGTAATCTCCGTATTCCCGACGATCAGGAGATATGAATTCGGCAATTCTGCAAGGACGGTTTTGAACGCGCTCAAAAGCTCGTTGATTCCCTTATCCCGTGTAATGCGGCCAACAAATCCGAATACAACTGCATCGCTCGGAATAGCACATTTCCCTCGGATCTCCTCCCGCCAAAGAGTCTTTTGGGAAATGTCAAACTTCTTCAGATTTACGCCGCTGGCACTGCCATTCCAGATCACGGAGCCTTTATTTTCGGGATACAGTCCCTCGGAATGACTGAACTTCAAATTGCCGAAGCTGTCCGGCTCAACCCAAGTTGAAAGGCTACAGACCAGTTTCTCAATGCTTTTAAAAACAGCTCGCTTTATTCCGTGAAAACCTACATAGGCCATGCCCCATTGGCAATAAAGCCGCACAGGGACTCCCGCTAGTTTTGATGCCAATGCAGCATACAGAGATGCATTTGGCGTGGAATACTGTACCATGTCAAACTTTTCTCGGCGAAATACCTTTGCCATTTTCAGCATTGCTCCAATTCCCCCGAAACTGATCCCGCGCTTCATGGGAATCGGGATATAGTGAATGTACGGCGGCAGTGAATCGGCAAATGTCTCATCGCTGTCGCAAATAAAAGTAATATCGTAACCAGCCTCTAGATGAAGATAGTTGGAAAGATTTACAACAAAGGATTGCAGTGTTCCTGAGATTGTCGTTATAAAACAGATTTTTTTCATATTTGCACCATTTTTAACTCGTTGTACTTCATCATGACAACATCGCTTTGATATTCTCCGATAGCAGGCATATTTGTTTGCCCATTTAGATTGTTCACAATCATTTGTGGTGTTCTTACACCGCATTCATAGGCGTGCGGATAACCGCCTCCAAAACGCGGATTGACCTCGGAAATATAATACTCATCACCGATTTTGAAGATATCCATGTCGATTTGTGCACGATAGCCGCTTTCTTTTACAAAACGCGAAATCAGTGCAAAGAGTTTTTCATCCTTGAATGATATCGCTTTTCCATCCGCTCTCGTCCTCTGCGGCCCATTTCTGCTCGCCAGCTCTCCGGAAGCTCAACAAAGCGCTGCATCGCGTCATACAGCGCATCAGCATCCTTCGCAGGGCAAATATACCCGCTGACGCCGTCCTCTACCGCCTCGCGGCAGCCGGGGATATCGCTGGTTATAAGCGGTCTGCCCGTTGCAGCGGCCTCAAGCAGTACATTTGACATTCCCTCATGATAAGACGGAAGAACCACACAGCTTGCAGCGCCATAGAGCGACTTCATATCTGCTTGATAACCAAGGTACTCAATTATTCCATCGTTCACCAGTTCATCTATCTTCTGCTTGTATGCCTCTTCAAACATTCCGGCCATGCGGAATTCAACCCGTTTGCCATACTTCTTCTTCATGCGCTCCGCCGCCACAAAGAACTCATCCACACCTTTTTCCTTCATAATGCGTCCAACAAACAAAAAGCGCACCGTGCCATCATTTGGATATTCCTGATACGGATAATCGTTCAGGTTCACACCTGCGCCGTTTAGCACAACGTTTCTGCCTTGAGGCACAACGCCAGCGTTAACAAGCGCATCCCTATTAGCAGCGTTTTCAAAGAAAACGACCCTAGCGCCTTTTAGTGATACCTTATACAGCATCAGTATGAACTTTCTAAGCAAGCCGCCGTTTTCTATTGCGCTGCCAAGGCCCGTGATGTTCACGGCATAGGGGATGTGCGCCATCCGGCAGGCAAGGCCGCCGTAGATGTTGGGCTTGATGGTGTATGTCAGAACCAAATCCGGCTTGACTTCTTTCAGCATGGCCCTGTACTGCCGGAAGAGTTTGCTGTCATGGATGGGGTTCATTCCTCGGCGGTCAACGGGAAGTTCAATCACCTCGTCCACCAACTTATGAAGTTCCTCCCAGCGGTCGTTATGTGGGACAGCAACCGTAACATTCGCGTGTTTTTTCAGTTCTGAGATCAAGTCCTTGCGGAAATCGTAAAGGCCGCCGCTGTGATTGGCCAGTATTGCAATTCGCTTTTTCATCGTCTCTCGTCCAACGCAAGTGTTTTTAGCTCGTTGTACTTCATCATAACAACATCGCTTCTATATTTCCCCACGGAGGGGACATTTTGCTGCCCGCTCAGGTTATTCACGATCATCTGCGGCGTTTTTACGCCGCATTCATAGGCGTGCGGATAACCGCCTCCAAAGCGCGGATTGACCTCGGAAATATAATACGCATCCCCGATCTTGAAGATATCCATATCGATCTGCGCACGATACCCGCTTTCTTCAACAAAACGCGAAATCAGCGCAAACAGCTGTTCGTCCTTAAAGGAGATCGCCTTATCCGTCTCTCCGGCCCGCATCACCAATTTGTTCTTCGTAAAGGCGGCAACAACATGCCCGGAAAGCATATCCGTGTAAACATCCGCGCCGATTTCCTGCCCATTCAGAAACTCCTGAATGATCATGTCTGGCTGGTGCTGAAAGAGGAAGGCTGCCGTTTCCATATCCTCCGCCTTGGAGATATGCAGACTCGCGCTGCCAAAGCGTGGCTTTACAAAAACCGGAAATGCAACCTCACCATCAGCCAACGCCTGTTCAAACGCCGAGAATTGTACATAGGTTTTTGCACAGCGGTAGCCATGCTCTGTCAGCCAGTTATACATTGCCCATTTGTCAAGGGCCATTTCACACAACTCGTAGGAGGAACCTACAACCGTTGTGCCAATAGCTTCAAACGCTTCTTTGTGTTGAGCCAAAAGCGACAGTTCCGGATCAATCAGAGATAAAACACCATCGATGTGCTCACTTTTGCAAATCGTTAATATCTCATCGACATAACCAGGTGCGGTCATTCGAGGGACGATATAGAAAGAATCTGCATCATAAAGCGCAGGTGCATACGGGCTGCAATCGGTCACAAAAACTTTGCCAGAAGGGCCGACCGCATCTTTGAAATATTGAACAACTTTATTTCTCGTTCCGCAGCTAAGAATTAGAATGTTCATTATAAATCACTCCACTTTTTCTCCAACACAACTTCTAATCCGTGCGAGATTTCCCTCACTACTTTGGGTATTAACCTGCACTCCCGACCTGTTGAGCACCTTGCCAACTGTCCCCAGCAGAATGCGTAAATCCGTAATAAAACTGATATGCTGCACATACTCCAAGTCATATGCAAATTTCTGCTCCCACGTCAACGTGTTTCTTCCGTTTATTTGAGCCAGACCTGTGAGTCCCGGTCGCACATCGTGCCTATGGCGCTCATCCGCTGTGTAATAGAGCAAGTATTCAACCAGCAGCGGTCTTGGCCCCACGATGCTCATCTTCCCGCGGAAAATATCCCACAGCTCCGGCAGCTCATCCAGGCTTGTTGCTCTCAAATTGCGGCCAAACTTCCCTAACCGGATTTCGTCTGGCAGCAGGTCGCCGTTTTCATCCCGCGCGTCGCTCATACTGCGAAACTTATGGAGTTTGAAAATTTTCTCATCCCTTCCCGGACGCTCCTGGCAGAAGATCACAGGGCTTCCGAGCTTCACACGCACCAATATCGCCGTCACCAGCAGCAGCGGCGACAGGACGATCAGCGCGCACCCGGACAGCACGATGTCCAGCAGGCGCTTGGTGTATTTTTCATAAAACCCCGCCTTGTGCCGCATCAGAACATCCCCCGGATGACATCGCACACGCGGTCAACGTCGTCCATACTCATCTTCGTATCGCTGGGCAGGCACACGCCGCGGGCAAACAGATCGTCGCACACCGTCTTTTCGCTGACGCGGACAAAGGGGTAATCCGCAAAGACCGGCTGCAAATGCATGGGCTTCCAGAGGTAGCGCCCCTCAATGCCAGCCTCGTTCAGCTTTGCCAGCATTTCGCCGGGCGTCACGCCGCAGCCCTCGTCCAGCAAAGCGACAGACAGCCAGCGGTTCGATTCCGCGCAGTCCAGCTTCGGCTGCATGGTCAGCGGCAGGTCTTTCAGGTTTTCGGAGTAGCGGGCAAAGATAGCCCGCTTCTGCTCCACGCGCAGCGGCAGCACTTTCATCTGCCCGCGCCCAATGCCCGCGCAGATGTTGCTCATGCGGTAGTTGTAGCCGATTTCCTCGTGCTGGTACCACGGCGCGTTCTCGCGCGCCTGCGTTGCCAGCTTCAGGGCATGCCTAGCTTCCTCCTCCGTCTGGCACAGCAGCATACCGCCGCCAGAGGTAGTGATGATCTTGTTGCCATTGAAGGAAAGCGCGCCAAAGTCGCCAAAGGTGCCGCACTTCTGGCCGTTGTATGTAGAACCCAGCGCTTCAGCAGCATCTTCGATCAAAGGAACATTGTGCTCACGGCAGATGGCGATGATTTCATCCAGTTTGGCTGGGTTGCCGTATAGATGTACCGCGACCACGGCCTTGGGCGTGCCGTATAGTTCAAAGGCATGGCGAAGAGCAGCGGGATCCATATTCCATGTCTCTTGCTCGGAGTCAATGAACACCGGCTTCGCGCCGCAGTAGACGACAGGGTTGGCCGAAGCGGAGAAGGTCAGGCTCTGGCAGAACACCGCATCGCCGCGCTTCACGCCCGCGAGGATCATCGCCAGATGCAGCGCCGCCGTACCGGCAGACAGAGCGACAGGATAGCCCTTGCCCATGTAGGTACCCATCGCTTTTTCAAATTCGTTAACATTCTCGCCCAGCGGCGCGATCCAGTTCTTCCGAAATGCGTCGTTAATGTACTCCAGTTCATAGCCCTCACCCGACATATGCGGGCTGGCCAGCAAAAGTCGTTTATCCATTTTCCGCTCCTGTGTTTTTTGTCCAACGGATGCCAAAGTATGCTTCTGTCGGGCATGTTGGTCGTGTTCAAAAGTATAGTGAATCCGCGTCATGTCTTTCTGCCACTATGGCATGCAGCAATATGCAAGTTCATCGATCTGGCATATTGCTGCTTCCCACCCGAAAAAACGTTTGAATTAAGCCATTTTTATCGCTCAATTATACTGCATATAGACAAAAAGTGCAATACCTAACAACAGATGAAAAAGCAGGGCGTGGTCACGAGTCAGCCTATTCTCCTTCCTTTCACAAGGGAGTTGCCCATGGAATCCTTCAATCTGGAATATTACCGCGCCTTTTATACGGTGGCACAGACCGGCAATGTCACAAAGGCCGCCGAGCTGCTGTGCCTGTCCCAGCCCGCCGTAACCCGCTCCATCCATCGGCTGGAGGAGTCTCTTGGCTGCAAGTTGTTTACCCGCGTTTCCCGCGGCGTGCGGCTCACCGTGGAAGGCACGGCGCTTTTTTCCCATGTGGACAGCGCTTTCAAATCTTTGTCCAACGGCGAACGCGAGCTAAAGCGGCTGGCCGCCTTTGAAGCAGGTACGCTGATCATCGGCGCTACGGAGACGCCGCTGTACCATTTCCTGCTGCCGAAGCTGGGACAGTTCCGGGAGATGCATCCCAATGTGACGCTTCAGGTGCAGGGCAGCTCCACACATGAGACGATCCAGATGCTCCGCGCAGAGCAGGCGGACGTAGTGCTGGCAGTTTCTCCGCTGACAGATGTGGAGGACTTGTCCGTGACTAATCTTGCCTCTTTTCGTGATGTGTTTGTAGCCGGCCCCAGATTCAAATCGCTGGCTGGACGGCATTTGTCTTACGATGAGATATTCCGGTTCCCCATCGTGGCGGTGGAGTCCGGCACCAGTGCCCGGGGCAATCTGGACGCATGGTTTGCCGAACAAGGGATGACGTTTTTGCCCAACTACTCTGTGCGTACCTCCTCCACCGTTATCCCGTTTGTGGAGCAGGGGCTGGCCATCGGCATTCTGCCATCTCTGTTCGCACAGAGCCTTCTGGCGCAGGAGGGCTTTTTCACACTCGATACAGAACCCATCCCTGCCCGCCAGATTCTGTTGGTGCATCGCGGCGAGGGTCGAGCCTCTCTGCTGTGCCAGGAATTCATACGGCTGCTGCAAAGCTGACAGGTTCTGGGATGACAGAGAATTGTAAAAAAAGAACACACCCACCCAAAATATAAAAATGCCTTCTAAAGAAAGAGCTGCCATGAAGAACATTAGCACCTACAATTGTCGCTTCTCTCGGCCTACGGTGGTCGCAGTCGCTTTCCAAATGGCCGCTGCGCTCACACCGCCGCGTAAGTCCATTACAGCCGGCCACCGTTTCGCCCCCATTCCATACACATAGACGGGCTGACACGCGTACATGCATCAGTCCATTTGTATGATGCTATTACAATGGCATAAAGGCTCCACGGGCCCTTGAATCCGCTTACCATAAGAAGTTGTGAGAAAACCGTGTTCAAATAGCAGCCTTGTGCAAAAATAATCGTTCCGCATAACAGCGTCCTCCTTGCTTTTTGAGCTGTGCGGCTCATTTAGTTCTTCCTAAACGCAAAAGAGCGCTGGTTCGATGGTTCTACGAAACCAACAAACCGACGCTCTAAACTTTGTGAAACTTTTTCATGAAAAAAGCCCCCTCTTGCGAGGAAACTCCTCGTACAAAAGGGGGCTGCATCCGATTATTTCGCCAGAAAGCAGAAAAAGAGGGGTTCAAATCACGTTGAAAGCCTCTCAGACGGCGCTGACATCCATGCTTGAAACCGTTAAAATCGGGGTGTGGAAAACCCCGGAAAGGCTTGATGCCATGCGGTTTTCACCGCATGGCATCTAAACCTGTTTGTTCATTTGGTGCCTCGTCGGGGATTTACCCCGCAAGGGGGTATAAACTTCGACTCCCCGGCGGTAAAACAGCAAAAGAGGAAGATACCAAAAGGTATCTTCCTCTTTTGTGATTGCCGACCGGTTTTCTTCCCTCACCCCTGCCTATCGCAAGGAAGGGGGAGTGTGAGGGGGGAACCTTAGCGGGTTCCCCCGCTCGCGTTCAGTCACCCGCCCACAGGCGACCACTTTTGTTGTCCGTACTCCCGCATACCGCAAGGAAAGGAATGTGTGCAAGGGAAACCTTTGTCGGGTTTCCCTTGCACGTTCAATCAAAAGCCGCCAACGGCGGCCCTGATTTTTGCTCCGCAAAAATCAGCAGCACCAAAAGAGAGCCACCCTTTTGGGTGGCTCTCTTTTGGTGCCTCGTTGGGGATTCGAACCCCAGACACCCTGCTTAAAAGGCAGGTGCTCTACCTACTGAGCTAACGAAGCGTATGCA
>ERZ857745.4445-NODE-4445-length-12254-cov-3.691696_pt1 | contig 12254 bp, 9 predicted proteins | sample MGYA00519699_ERZ857745 | MGnify/ENA primary metagenome ERZ857745 (study PRJEB31778, sample SAMEA3449357) | human gut metagenome | biome: human gut; feature: human-associated habitat; material: faeces | place: United Kingdom | collected 2010/2012 ...
CGCAATAATTCCTGTGAAAGGTCGCAGGTACTGTCTGAAATAATTTTTACCATATATTCACACCCTTTTCCCGAACAAAGTCTGGGATATCTTCGGCTAAGGCAGGATAAAAGTTTCACTCTTACGCATAAATCCCGCCAGCTATTTCACTACTAATCAATATATTGTACCAAAAAACAATCGCAATTTCTATTCATTTACTATAAATTACATTCTTTCCCAAAACGGAAACAAGAGTGGGTATTGTTTTTGAATAAAAAAATCGCATTACCTACAACGAACTTTGCAGAAAATACAGCAAGGCGAATTGTTTAATTATATGACGGAGCGAGGGCTCAAAGGTTTTCAGAGTGGCAAATACGGAAGTACCGCATTGCATTTGACTTCCCTACAATATCAAATTAAGCAAGACTGCCCAGACCTTTTTATTGGTGTTGATCTTGCTATAATTCATAAATGAAGTATAGCATGAAAAAGTGGTTTTTTGTATTGGATTTCCATCATATAAAAAACTGCTAAATTGTATCTAAAAGATCACAATTTAACAGTTTTTCATTATATGGTACAATTTACAAAGATACCAATTTATTATGATTAATACGTTGGAAGAAGGCCTCCATTGCCTGTCATGCAGACAATGGAGCAAGCCTTAGGGGAATAAAATACTTTTATTTACAAGAATAAAGTATATACTTTTCTTTTAAATAAGTACATGGATAAAATTACATAAAACATGCACAAAATACAATAGTTAGTCAAATGAATACCAGAGATTGATACAAATTAATTTTGCAAGAATACCTTATTCAAATAATTTTTTTGCCTTCTCCAGATTCATTTTTCCATTCACTTTCAAATAAATTTTTGTAATTTTAAGCGGCTCACCCATCTCACTGCAAAGCTCCTGCGCCTGTGATAAAGGAATATAGATATCTTCATTTTCCGTTACGGCAGTTACTTTACATGGAAGATAAACAGTTTGCTGTTCATTTTCTTCGTGTCCAGTTAAGGATACCGGATAATCTGCCGCGCCAGAAAGCTCTTTTGTATTTCCAGCAAGTGCATAAGAAATGGTTAGATTTTCTCCCATTTGCAGGAATTTTTCCTGTTGTTTTTTTGAAATGGAATGATTATTTGAGTCTTTCATGTTTTGCAATGCTTTACTTCCAAGCAACAACACCGGTGTATTTCCTAAATCATTCTGCTCTGGATTTTCTCCAAACGCATTCAGATCTATTCCTAAAAAGGTGGCTGTTTCCGTATAATCTTCAATCTTGATGGTTACTGGAATTTCCACAACGGGCCATATCTCTTTTATCCCTTCTATTTTTTTTGCCTTTTTCAAAAAATCATCATCATAAGTAAGGTCTCCAAGGGAAACCAGTGCCAAGTATTGTTTTTTCCCATCCTGTATTCCTGCAAAAAGCTTTATAGAGAAAAATAATGCCAATATCAGAAGAAAACCTACAAAACAGGTAAAACTGTCTATTCTATTCTTTTTCAATGGGCATCCACCTTTCTGGTTTCTTCCAGAAGTATGTTTTTCTTATGAAGCTTACCCAAAAGAAGTAGAATCACAGAAACAAGCAGTACTGCAATAACTGCAATAACGGAATACCACCAGCTGTTTGTTTCTTCCTGGTCATCCTCTATTTTTAAAGACTGGATTTTAGCTTCTTTAATCTCAGACTCAAACTCTGTACTTTCCTCATAGGAATTGCCGGCTGCATCCTCATAAGTAAGAATCAGTTTTCCGGTAATCCTGCCAGGAAAAGAACCGTCATCTTCTTCTGATTTTCCTTTTACATACACACGGAGACTTCCCTGTACTGCGGTTCCAGCTTCTAATGTTCCTAAAAAAGCGGACTCTTTTGGGTTCAATCCGTCTGCTTCCAGCCGGACACTTGCATTATATATCTTATCCCTTCCAAGATTCATTGCTTTCACCGGAATTTCTACCGTATCCATGGTATATAAAACGGAAGGAATATCAGAAGCTTCCAGTTTTGCACGCGCCGGCTGAGTGATCTGAAAGGACAGCGTTTCTGTACCTGTCGCTCCCGTCGCTTTTGAATCTTCGTAATCCAGAGAAAAAGAAACGGTTGCCTGACCTGGAGTACAGTCCTCTGCTATAGTGACCTTTTGCTTCAGGGTAATTGCTTCTCCTGGAGTCAGTCTCTGAACATAAAAAGAGTTTCTCTCAAATTCAATTCCCTTTGTATCCGCAGAAATAGAAATCTTTAGACCAAATACATTCTGGCTACGGCTTTTATTCCGGAATGTCAGTGACATTTCTGTGACAGAGCCTGCTTTTAGATTTTGTCCGGAAAGATTGTTATCCTCTAAAAGAACCTGCGGTTTATGCAGTATTTTCTCACCAGACGAGCTGGCAGAAGAACCGCCTCCACTATACTCTCCAGCAGAATAATCCCCACTATCTATAACAGGATCTGTGATCTGTGTTCCATTATCTGTATCAGTATTTCCATTTTCTATTATGACATGGATTGTCTTCTTTTCGTCCTCAGCAGAAGCGTCTCCTGATATAAATCCATCCAGGTCAGAATTTTGATTTTCCGAATCCGTTTTTTCAGGAGTCTGTTCCTCAGTTTCCGGAATCTTCTCATCTGTAGGATTGTTTTTTTCCTCTTCAAAAGGCAATGTACTGTCTGCATCACTATAAGAAGCTGACTGATCTGCTTCCAGAACAGACTCTCCCACAAAAGCAGCTTCCATATTCCCTGCATCTTCTGCAAAAACAGATGTCGGCAGAAGCATCATGAAACTTAATATTGCGAATGTGGTTTTCACAAATTTTTTTCCCATTTTCAGGCTGTCCTTTCTCTTAAAACTCCGCCATCCATCTCATATACGTGATCACATAAAATCCGGATATCCTCATCATTATGGCTTGCCAATAAAATGGTTTTTCCAGCTGCCTTTAAATCAAGCAAAAGTTCCCTGATCTCTGCCACGCCGTGTTTATCCAGACCGTTAAATGGTTCATCCAGAATCAGGAAGCGAGGATCTTCCATAATGGCCTGTGCAATCCCAAGGCGTTGCCGCATTCCAAGAGAGTACTTTCCAACCGGCTTTTTCATATCCGGATCCAGTCCTACTTTTTTTAGGATCAGGCGGATATCTGCCTTTGAAATCATTCTTTTCATATCTGCCAGTATTTCCAGGTTCTTTACACCGGTATACTGGGTAAGAAATCCAGGCGTCTCAATGATGACACCAAGGCTTTCTGGAAAATCTACATCACGACCAATTTCTTTTCCGAAAACACGGATGGTGCCTGTGGTAACAGGAAGGAATCCGCAGATACATTTCATAAGTACTGTTTTGCCAGAGCCATTATTTCCTACAACGCCGTAAACCTGTCCCACCTTTAAGGTAAGATTTACTTCTTTTAATACCAGATCTTCCCCGAACCTTTTGGTTACGTGTTCTATTTTCACACAGGTATTTTGAAATTCAGATTTCTTCCACTTTTCCATTTAAAACACCTCCAAAAATTCCCATTAACACCAATAAAAATAATAGCAGAAATAACCACAATCCCGCTTTATCCGTTCCCCAGTTTCCATCTGCCAGAATCCATTCCACTGGGTAAAACCAGATCTGGTCTTTGAAATAGCGTTCATGAAGTATAATTCCAAAATAATAGCTGACAAAAGGAATCCCATATGCCATATAAGCTGAATTCCATAAGGTACCACAGATTCCACCAAAAGTGCTTAGAATACTTCCGATCAGTCCCATCCTAAGAGCTTTCATAAGCAGCTCCAGAAACTGTTCCTTTGGAAAGCTGCCTTTTATTTCCATAGGATAAAATATAACAAAATTAACAAGAAGTATGGTGCTTATAGCAAATATCCAGACTAAAAATCCAGATGTCATAACAGAAAAGACTTTTCCTTCCACATATAGCCTGCGGTTTGTCCTGGGAAATGCAGCTTTTAAAAATCCACTTTTATACTCCTGTAAAAAAGAATCACTCCACGGCAGTACCGCAGCTACAGGGATGGCAAAAGATACCATCTGACTTTTCAATGAACCATCCAGCAGGCTGATAAAAGTTCCACATGTTAATGCTTTTTTCAAACTTGGATAAGTCTGACCTGCTGCGATAGAAAAGCAGGCAATCAGCCATGCCGCCAGGAAACTCCTGCCAAGAAGCATACGTTTTGTTTCTACCCGCATAGATATTTCCCTTTCTGATTATGTTTTTTCTCCCAGAAATTCAAAGGGATATTTTTTCATCCTGCGAAGTGCCAGAACCATAAGAACAAATAAAATACCTGCGAAGAACATACAGGATTGCCAGATGGTCGGAAGTAATGGATCATAGCCAAGGTTATGTTTTCCATATACAGCCTGGTTCAAAGGACTGATCCAGCAGATCAGTACATTCACCTGATACATTTCATATTTTTCCTTATGCAAAATTGCGGCTACCACACTGGGTTCCAGTAAAAATCCAAATACACTATAAAGTAGTCCAAACACCATGCCTTTTGTTTTTCCTTTATAAAGATTTCCAACAAGGATCACAAAACCAAGTGTCAGGGAATAGCAGAATAACAGGAGAAAAACTTGCAGCATACAGCCATACGGAGAGATACTCTCCATGACTCTTACTGTAGAGGGGACCTGCAAGTTTTTCCCCAGTTCAGAATATCCGAGCATGGCAGCAGTCTCGCTCCACAGGTTGCCCGGATAACTGTCCTTCATACACAGTACAGATGTAAATAGCAGCATCAATACTGTATAAAGAGCAGTCACAAGAATAATATAAATAAACTGTCCCAAAAGCCATTTTTTCTTTGTTGTTCGAATTAACTGATATGGAGTAACTGGTGTCATCTTTGGCAGGTCTGAGAACAGCAGAAGCAACAGAAGAGAACTGAGCAGTACTGCTGTTCCATCCCCAAAGGTCCAAAGAAATGGCTCTACGGCCTGTACCGGTGTATCATAGTTTTCCATAACAACCATGATTCTTCCAGTGAGAAGAAAGCTAAGTACAAATTCCAGAAGGAAGGTAAAAATGACTTTTGGATTTCGAAAATAGCCAAAGAAATTGTAATGTACAATTCCAAGTACCTGCTTCATATCAGTAGCCCAGATCCCTGTCTATAATACTGCCATCCACGGCGTTAATGGTAAGGAAGCTCCAGCTTGGATAGTCTGTGATGTCCGAGTAACTATTCCCATCATAGTCACCTTCCACTTTTCTGCTTCCAAAGAAATCCCAAACGGGAACCAGAAGACCTGTATGCGGATCTGTGGATGGTTCATAAATTCTGGCATAGCCCAGAACAATCCGGTCAATGTCATAAACTCTTGATTTTTCATATTCCATATTATCTGCATTGGTCACTACCATCATTTTTTCATATGTTTTCATAATCTCAGAAAATGGAAGAAGGTTTAAATTTTCTGTTTTTGTCTCTCCTATGGTATAAGGGTTTGAATAAGACATGCTTTCAATTCCATCTTTATCGACAAAGAAATAAAGACTTTCATAAGACCAGGTTTCCATAGTGCTGTCCATATCTTCCAGAGCACCGCCATCTGCCATTGTCTGAGTAATCGGAACACCGTTTATAGTACGTGTGTAATAAATCGCATATCCGCTTCCAAGATTACTTAAACTATTAACCTCTTCAAGACTATTGCACAATGCATAACTCCAGTCTGAAAACTGCAGATCTGTAATCCCCATTTTATCTACTTTTTCCTGTACCATTTTTTTTGCTTCATCTAATGAAATCCCAATGGACTCCTCAGTAGGTTTTTCTCCTTCACTGAAAGAAGTATACTCAAACCAGGTCGTGTCCATAGGCAGCTTTTCCCCGCCAGATTTTGCCGTTTTTCGGATTTTGACAGATAAGGTATCGGATCCGTAGGAAGATGTCTTGTAAAAATATTCCGATCTATCCGGCATCTGTGCAACACCGGAGAAGTCATTTTCCGCAGTACCATTTTCTGTCTCCTGGGAGCCTGCAACAGGTCTTCCTTCTACCAGAGTCTTCGTTTCCGGAGCAGACTCATATTCCTGCTCATACATCTCAATTTCTCCATAAATGTCATAAATATAATTTCCATCTTCATCTGTTCCATAGTTATAGGGATCCAGATTTCCGTTTGCTACATCTTCTTTTAGTTCATCCAACGTTTTTTTGATTTCATCCTTTGTCTGGGTATAATAGCTATCCGATGTATACAGCTTTGCCTCTGAGAAAAAGGCATCTGTAATACGGTCAAGAAGATCCTGTGTAACTTCTGCAGGCGTGACAGAAATTGCGGATATCTTTTCTACATCCGGTATTTCTACGGTGGCATCCGTGTTCACTACAAGTTTTGCACTGTCATCTGTAGTCTGACTTTTATAAGTTTCCGGAGCATTGAGCAGGTCTCGAATAGTTGTTCTTACCGCTGTGTTCTTATCCTTTGTATTTTCAGAAGAATCCTCCTTCACCATATCTACGCCTTCAGCTTCTGTATAAGCATCTTCTGCCTTGCTTCCTTTTGGTTTTACAAGGGAAGATTCCGGGGTATGGGCACATCCAGTGAGCATTCCTATACAAAGTGTTAATCCTACAATTTTATTTATGTTTTTTCTCATGTTGAATAAATTCTCCTTCCTGTTTATGTCCACAAGTATAGCATCTTTCATTACACCAAATCTTCCGCAAGTTGTAACTGTTCTGTAAATTCCAATTATTTACCATAAAACAGATACGATCGTTCCTTTTCCCAGATGACTTGTAATTTCCAGCTGAAATCCATGTATATCTGCAATTTTCTGGCATAGCGCAAGACCAAGCCCAACACTTCCCTTTACTCTGGAACGTGATTTATCGACCATATAAAAAGCTTCTGTTACTCTTTTCAGATCTTCTTCTGGAATTCCCTTCCCATAATCCTGAACGGATAAATGATTTTGGGTTGCCTCCAGTACGATTTTTGAATTCTCATCGGAAGCCTTGACTGCATTATCAATAAAATTTGTCACTGCACTCATCATAAGGTCCGGATCAAATGTTTTTCTAAGATTCTCTGGATTACAATGAATCTCAAGACACATATTTTTCTCCTGAAGCCTGTAAGTAACAAGTTTTTTTACATCTTCCAGAAATTGATTCATCTGAACTTCCACTGGAACAAATTCTGCTTCACCTGTTTCATATAATCCGGTAAGTTCCAGCATTTTCACAGAAAGCCTGGAAAGCCTTCGGCATTCATTTCTAATATAATCAAGCGCTATCTCCTGCCTCTTGGGAGATAGGCGTACCGTTAGAAGTGTATCTGCATATCCTATGATTGCAGTCATCGGTGTCTTTAATTCATGGGCCAAACTTCCAAGCAGCTGTCTCTGTGCCTGGTTTACGGAAGAAAGCTTTTCAATCTGCTCCCTTACTTTACCTGTCATAAGATTAAAGCTTTTCCCAACCTGTGCCAGTTCCGTTTTTCCTTCTGATGGCACTTTTATCTCATAATTTCCATTTGCCACAGAAACAGCCGCTTCTTTTAGCCTTGTGAGCGGTTCCATAATTTTCCGCAAAGTCAAAAACAGGAAAAAGCCAACAAACAGAACCAGAAACAGGGTAAACCCTCCTGCCTGATAAAACAGTGTCTGACTCTGTTTTTGTACACTGGTAATATCTTTGTAGGTGACAATCTGATAGTTCATGTCTGTAGAACTGTAGCTGGAAAAATAAAAGAGCAAAAATACGTTGCCATTTGTTTTGCTGATCAGTGGTTTATCACAATAGATGTCATTTTCGAATCCATCATGTTTGTTTTTTGTTAGGTTTCTGATATTTTGCAGATCAAACTCATATTTTGTCCCATTATATTGTTCTTTTCCATCCTGATATAAAACGGCACTGTCGTGGAATACCTGACGAAAAGTATAAATAATCATTTTTTCCCGGATTTTATCATCAGAGTCCTGTGTTTTACTTTTAATCCGCATTAGCATGTTTTCAAACTTAGAAATATTTGTTTGAAACCTGCTATTTTCATAACTGTTGATATTCTGTATGCTCTGATTTTTCCACCTGTAAGTTGTATAGAAAAAAATTCCAGATGACAGCAGAAGCACCATGCAGATTACCTGTAAAAAAATTTTTGTAAATAGCTTCATAAATCCACCTCAAGTCGATAACCAATTCTGGGAATGGTTTTGATTTTATCCTGCCAGCTTAGTTTTTTTCTGATGCGTCCAACGTGTGCATCCACAGTTCTTGTTTCTCCGCAGAATTCCTCCTTCCACAGTTCCTGCAAGATCAGGCTTCTGGTAAGTGCTTTATTTGGGTTTTTTACGAACACCATAAGGCAGTTATATTCCATAGGTTTTAAATATATTTCTTCTCCATTTTTCGTAACTATGTGACTTACGGTATCAATTATGACATCGTCTATCTGAATCTGTTTCGGTGCCGTTCCATAACGATCTAATACTTTTTCCAAACGCACCATTACCTCCAGCATTTCAAAAGGCTTTACTATATAGTCCTCGGCTCCGTCTTTTAACCCTTTTACTTTACTTGTAACATCAGCCTTTGCCGTAAGAAATATAACCGGAATACCAAACTTTTTTAATTCCGGTAAAAGGGTATAACCATCCTTTCCCGGAAGCATAATATCCACAAGTGCGCACTGAAATTCATGGTCCTGTGCGACGCCTTCACTTGCATCATTTCCATCCAGATAACCTACTGTTTCATAGCCGGCAGCTTCCAGATTCATACAAAGCAGATCATTGATTGCCATTTCATCTTCTATCACCAGTATTCTTGCTTTCATAATAATGTTCCTTTCATTTTACACAAACCCGATTATTTCTTTATTGTGCGTGATTTTTACTATTACAATTATACACTAATTTCAGTACTGCGAACGTAACCGATTTGTAAAGAAAAAGGAATCAAGAACGATCCATCTGGAAGTCGTTTTGATTCCTCAAATCCCACTACATTTTTGATTTCATTTTGTTAATTGTGTTTATATGAGTCACACCCTCCCTCTCTTAGAACTGTCTATTTCCCGACAGACAATCATGAGAAAATCTCACCACAATAAATGAAAACTGGATACTAGCTATACGTTATGTAGTGGTATACTTAAGGTGCCGAATAAGATCGGAAGGGGATTGGTGCTTACAAGCCCGTCCGACAGACTGATTTTCAGCTCCTTAGGTGTACCACTTTTTGTTTCCATCGGGTTTTGATGAGGACGCAGGACAGCCAACAATTAAGCAAGGAGCTGCATCGGCTTATGCGAAGGAGGTTTGCTTTATGGAAGTATTGTATAAGCGGTGTTGTGGGATTGACATTCATAAAAATATGATGGTAGCCTGTATTTTTACGAGTGTCAGAAAAAAAGAAATCCGTCAGTTTTCAACAATAACGGAAGATATTCTCCAATTAGTTTCGTGGCTGAAAGAAACAGATTGTGAGATGGTTGCCATGGAAAGTACGGGCTCTTATTGGAAACCTGTATATAATATATTTGAAGAAGAACAGATACCGATCATGGTTGTGAATGCGCAGCATATCAAAGGAGTTCCCGGACGTAAGACGGATGTAAAAGATGCAGAGTGGATTGCCGATCTGGTACGCCATGGATTAGTAAAAGCAAGTTACATACCAAATAGGGATCAAAGAGAACTGCGAGAAATAACCCGTTACCGCCAGGAGGTAATTGAAGAACGTGCTCGTGAATTAAATCGAATCCAGGCTGTGTTAGAAGGCTGCAATGTTAAATTGAGCAGTGTAATTACCGATATCAGCGGAAAAAGCGGTATGACAATTTTAAAGGCAATTGTATCTGGAGAAACAGATCCGGTTGTTTTAAGTGAACTTGCCGAAGGAAGAGCCAGAGATAAAATTCCAGAAATGCAGAAATCCCTACAAGGACGGATATCAGAACATCAGCAAAAAATGTTGAAACATCAACTTGGGCATATTGAAAGCCTGACCGCTTTAATTATGGATTTAGATGCAGATATTAAAAAAAAACAGAATCCATAAATTGGGCAATCGAAGCTTTGGATGATATGCCTGGGATTGGAAGAAAAAGTGCAGAACGAATTTTAGCGGAAACTGGTGTGGAAATGGAGCACTTTCAAAATGAATCCCGTTTCAGCTCATGGGCGGGGCTTGTGCCTGAGTGTAAGGAAAGCGCCGGAAAAAAGATGAGTACACGAATACGGAAAGGAAATAAATATTTGAAAGCAACGTTGGTGGAATGTGCTCGTGCTGGAATACGAAACAAGCAAAGTTATCTCTACTCCCGTTATCAAAGAATTGCCGCGCGCAGAGGTGGGAAAAGAGCTTTAATTGCAGTAGCCCATACCATGTTAATCGCGATCTATCATATACTAAAAGAGAAAGTTCCTTATCATGACCTTGGAGCGGACTACTACTCCGTTATCAATCAAGAAAAGATAATCAATAGGAATATTCGTACATTAGAAAAGTTAGGGGTAAATGTAATGATTCAGCCGAAATGAATCTCTTTAACTGTATAATTAAGAGAAGGAAATAAGCCCGCCAAAAGGCGAGCTTATTTAGAATGCTTGTTTATAGGTTATCGCTGAACTACGTTTTCAGGACAGCCTCTTCCTATAAAATCATATGTTACACAAGTGTCTGTCCCATTGCCGCTGCAATTTCCTTTAACTTGTCGATAGCATAGCCTGTATATTTTGAAATCTTATCGACAGGTTCCTTTTCCTCGATCATCATCTGGGCCAGGGACATTTTTTCTTTTTCAACTCCCTGTTTCATTCCTTGTTCAATTCCCTGGTCTACAAGAGCTCTACTTAGATTACACATGTCTCTCACCTCACTCTCGAATTCTTCTGTCATGGCAATATCAAAATCTTCATGTAACCGCTTCTTTTTTTCTTCTGGCGTGGCAGACGTTGAAAACAGGATATTTAGCAGGTCAAGGATCTCCAGCTCGCTTTCTTTATCTGTATCTCCCAAATTTACAATCACCACTTCCATCAGATCATAGCTTTGAGGATCTGTATAGGACTTCCCCAGTATCGTATCCTCAATTGTGTGATATTTGAAAATACCATTTTTGCGTTTTTTAGCCGGATCCGGACAGATCCAGATAGAATATGCTTTCTGGATCTTTTCGTAATGTTCATCTGTAAATATGGTTCCATACTGTTCTGATATCATTCTTGCACAATAATAAAATCCTCTGGTTACAAGTGGATATCCTGGAGTATCATTCAACTGGATTTCCAGATTGATAATAAGCTGTATAGGTTCAATGTTTCCAGGAAGATAGGCTTTAAAACGGATGTCATAATATACAGTTTGATCCTTGACAGCGTTTGCCTCTGAATTCAAACATTCGATTCTTTTGTCTCCGTTTAGTTTCTCATCACGATCCAGCTGATCCTGGTGAACAGCACGTTTAGAAATTTCTGCGTCATCTTTCAGACAGTTATTACAAATAAAGTTCACGCTGTATTGAGAAAATTCTTTTGTACAGGATTTTAAGATCCATGCTATGATTGCTTTGTAAGTCAATATTTTTTTCGCACATTCATCATATTTCGCACGGTCTGATATAAGGTCAATGGTCTGTGCCAGATTCGTCTGACGTACTATAATACCCACCTCCTGTATAATTGGTTAACTGATAACATTTTATGATTTTATATTACCATAAAGAAAAAATGGGAGCAATATATTTTTATATAAGTTTGTGCCACATACAGCCAAATAAACCATGTAACACAATATGTCATTCCATAACACTATAAGAAAAATACCAGCAATAGCCGTCTGGAAAGCGAACTGTAACCATAAGAAGTATTATTAGATAACTGACAGATTGCATAAAAACCTGTTTTTTACAAAAATATCAAATTTTGTCACATAAAAGAGGCATGATACGAAGTCTGAAACGGAAAAGTGATTGCAAAAGGTGGTCAAAAATGGCCTTTTGTCAAAGGCTTATTTTGTGTTATTGAATCCCTTTTAAGCTTAAATAACACAAAATAATACAAAATGATACAGATAAAAAGGTAGGAAATAACGGCAAATAGCACTAAGTGATTTTAAAAGGGAGTAGGTAAAAAAATTGTGTCCTAGACATCCGGAAAACAAAACGCCACACGGACATCTATCCCGTCTAAATTTTTCATTACAGAGTTGATTTCCCCGCCGATATAGCGGGCTGCTTTGTCAACACTGAGCAATATTTCGTCACTAAGT
>ERZ857745.4459-NODE-4459-length-12225-cov-3.519967_pt1 | contig 12225 bp, 7 predicted proteins | sample MGYA00519699_ERZ857745 | MGnify/ENA primary metagenome ERZ857745 (study PRJEB31778, sample SAMEA3449357) | human gut metagenome | biome: human gut; feature: human-associated habitat; material: faeces | place: United Kingdom | collected 2010/2012 ...
ATGCAGAGATTCTCGAAAAGGCAAAAGGCCTTACAAGAAATCCGGCGGCAAGAGAGGCACTCGATCGTCTGGCTACGATCTATGAGATCGTTAAAGATTACGGCTATGAAAAATACGTCTTCTTCGATCTCGGTCTTTTAAGCAAATTCCATTACTACACCGGTATTATTTTCCAGGCCTACACCTACGGCACCGGCGAGCCGATCGTAAAAGGCGGCCGCTACGATGCACTGCTGCAGCACTTCGGAAAGAAGGCGCCGGCGATCGGATTCTGTACTGTCATGGAATCTCTGATGAATGCACTGGAGCGCCAGAAAATTTCTCTTCCGATTGTCAATACGAAAACGATGCTGCTCTACCCGGATTTCCTTCAGCCGCTGGCCGTAAAACTTGCCAACGAGCACAGAAGCAAAGGCATGGATGTCGCGCTGGTCTGCTTTGCAAGGGACAAGGTTCTTGCAGATTATGAAGAATACGGCAGAAAGAACCAGTTCGGCGGCATTGTCTATATTCAGAAGAGCGATTCGGTGCTTGCCATCAATTTGTCGACAGGAGAAGTACAGCCGGTGGAGCTGTAGGAGAGGAAGGGTACGAAAAAGATGAGATATTTGACCATTGCACTGACAAAAGGACGCCTGGCGTACCAGACGCTGGAGCTGCTGGAAAAAGTCGGCATCACCTGCGATGAAATGAAAAATAAAGATACGAGAAAGCTGATTTTCACGGACGAAGAGCATAAGCTCCGTTTCTTCCTCGCCAAAGGTCCGGATGTGCCGACCTATGTGGAGTACGGCGCAGCGGATATCGGAATCGTCGGAAAGGACACGATTCTGGAGGAAGGAAGACGCCTCTACGAGGTATTGGACCTTGGCTACGGCAAGTGCCGCATGTGTGTCTGCGGACCGGAATCCGCGCGTGAGCTGCTGCAGCACAACCAGCAGATCCGTGTGGCAACGAAGTACCCAAACATTGCCAAGGATTACTTCTACAACCGCAAGCACCAGACCGTTGAGATGATCAAGCTGAACGGCTCGATCGAGCTGGCACCGATCGTCGGGCTGGCTGAAGTGATCGTGGATATTGTAGAGACAGGAAGCACTTTACGGGAAAACGGCCTGACCGTTCTCGAGGAGGTCTGCCCGCTGTCTGCGCGTATGGTTGTCAACCAGGTGAGCATGCGGATGGAAAATGAGAGAATTACCAAATTAATTCAGGATCTGAAAGGAGCACTGGTATGAGAATCGTAAAACTGACAAAAGAGACCACAGAAAATATTCTGGAGAATATGCTGAAACGAAGCCCGACACAGTACGGAACGTACGAGGCTTCCGTGCAGGAGATCATTGAGAATGTAAAAACAAGAAAAGACGCAGCTGTTTTCGAATATACCGAGAAATTCGACCACGCGGTACTCGATGCTTCTACCGTAGAAGTAACACAGGAAGAGATTGATGAAGCGTACAACATCGTAGATCCAGAGCTGATCGGTGTCATCCGCAGATCCATGAAAAATATCCGTGAGTTCCACGAAAAACAGAAACAGAACAGCTGGTTCACCTCCACCGAGAACGGAACGATGCTTGGCCAGAAGCTGACCGCCCTGAACCGTGTCGGTGTATACGTTCCGGGAGGAAAGGCAGCGTATCCGTCCTCCGTTCTGATGAACATTCTTCCGGCAAAAGTGGCAGGGGTCAAAGAAATCTGCATGACAACGCCGTGCGGCAGAGACGGAAAAGTCAACCCGGTTGTCCTTGCGGCAGCAAAAGAAGCCGGTGCGGACCGCGTCTTTAAAATCGGCGGTGCACAGGCAATTGCAGCCTTTGCTTACGGAACCGAGAGCATTCCGAAAGTCGATAAAATCGTAGGACCTGGAAACATCTACGTTGCCCTTGCAAAGAAAGCCGTATACGGAAATGTCAGCATCGACTCCATCGCAGGCCCAAGTGAGATTCTTGTCCTTGCTGATGAGACTGCAAATCCGCGGTTCGTGGCAGCCGATCTCTTAAGCCAGGCTGAGCATGATGAGCTTGCAAGTGCGATCCTCATTACCACCTCCCAGGAACTGGCAGAGAAGGTAAGTGAAGAGGTAGACGGTTTCTTAAAAGTCCTCTCCAGAAGCGACATCATCTCCAAATCACTGGACAACTTCGGCTACATCCTTGTCACCGATTCGCATCAGGAAGCGATCGACACCGTAGATGCCATCGCACCGGAGCACCTCGAGATCGTGACGAAGAACCCGTTTGAGGATATGATGAAGGTACATAACGCCGGTGCTATTTTCCTCGGCGAGAACTCCAGCGAGCCTCTCGGTGACTATTTTGCCGGCCCGAACCATATCCTGCCGACGAACGGAACCGCAAAATTCTTCTCCCCGCTGTCCGTAGACGATTTCGTGAAGAAATCCAGCATCATCTATTATTCCAGAGAAGCCCTTTCCGAGATCCACGAGGATATCGAGAGCTTTGCAAAATCAGAGAGCTTGACGGCACACGCCAATTCGATTGCCGTCCGTTTTGAGGGGGAAGAGTAAGTGGAGAACAGAACAGCCAGCGTAGAACGCGTGACAAAAGAAACAAAGATCCGCATGACATTAAATCTGGATGGAACGGGAAAGAGCGACATCCACACCGGCATCGGCTTTTTTGACCATATGCTCGACGGCTTTGCCCGCCACGGTCTTTTCGACCTTTCCGTTTCTGTAGACGGAGATCTTGATGTAGACGGCCACCACACGATCGAGGACACCGGTATCGTGCTCGGAACTGCAATCCGCGAGGCAGTCGGCGACAAACAGGGCATCCGCCGCTACGGCGACAGAATCCTTCCGATGGACGAGACACTGGTGCTCTCGGCCGTTGACCTCTGCGGCAGACCGTATCTCTCTTTCCAGGCAGAATTTACGCGGGAGAAAGTAGGAGAGATGGAGACCGAGATGGTAAAAGAATTCTTCTACGCCGTTTCCTATGCGGCGCAGATGAATCTGCATATCAAAGTGCTTGACGGCGGAAATAACCACCACATCATCGAGGCGATGTTCAAAGCATTTGCGAAGGCACTCGATGAGGCAACTTCCTTCGATCCGAGAATTGCCGGCGTGCTCTCGACCAAGGGCAGCCTGTAAGAGCAGAAAAAGAGGAGAACAAGAGATGAAACAAGCATTAAAATGTGATTTTACCTGGGCGGATTTTAAGACAAACAGCGACGGCATGGTTCCGGTTGTTGTACAGGATGCGGAAAATGACGAAGTGCTGATGCTCGCCTACATGAATGAAGAAGCGTTTGAGACGACACTGCGCCTTGGAAAAATGACGTACTGGAGCAGAAGCCGCAATGAGCTCTGGATAAAGGGACTGAGCTCCGGCCATGTGCAGTATGTAAAACAGCTTCTGATCGACTGCGACAACGATACAATCCTTGCCAAAGTAGAACAGGTCGGCGCAGCGTGCCACACCGGAAACCGCACCTGCTTTTACCGGACCCTGGCAGAATAGAAATTTTTGATTCAGAGCATAAAAAGAGCTCCTGTTTCACAGAATAAAATCTGTGGGACAGGAGCCTTTTTATGCGGTTCTGTATCGTTAAAAGCCATTACAGAAGAAGGTATTTTAAGATAAACAGAACAGCCAGGATGTACATGATCACGCTGATCTTTTTTTCTTTTGCTTTTCCGCTCAGGATCTGGATTGCAACGTAGGAGATAACTCCCATGGCAATACCTTCGGAAATGCTGTAGAAGAACGGCATAGCTCCGATGCAGATGTAGCACGGAATCGCCTCGGAAAGATCGCTGAAATCAATGTTGACTACGTTGGTCAGCATGTAGAAGCCTACCACGATCAGTGCCGGAGCCGTTGCAAAGGACGGGATGGCAAGGAAGATCGGGGAGAGGAACAGAGCGAGGCCGAAGAGGATTGCAGTGGTAACAGCGGTAAGACCGGTACGGCCGCCTTCGGAAACGCCGGAAGCACTCTCAACGAAAGTCGTTGTGGTAGAAGTACCAAGAACAGCACCTGCGCAGGTAGCAACAGCATCTGCCATCAGCGCGCCCTTGATGCGCGGAAGTTTTCCGCTTTTGTCGAGCATGTTTGCCTTGGAAGATACACCGATCAGAGTTCCGATGGTATCAAACATATCGACAAACAGGAATGCAAACATGATCACGAAGAACTCGCCTGTTTTCAGAATGGAGAAATCCAGTTTTCCGAAAATCGGGGCAAGGCTTGGAATGGAAAGTCCGTTGGAAAAATCCGGGAACAGGCTGTAGAAGCCGTTTGCCGGGTTCGGAACGTAGAGACCGCATGCCTGGCAGATCATGCCGAGGATCCAGGTTGCAAGAATTCCCCAGAGGATGTTTCCTTTTACATTGCGTACGACAAGAACGGCGGTGAGGATAACACCGATGACTGCGAGCAGAACGGTGATTCCGACATCGTTAAACGTTCCTGCCACATACTCTGTTCCGTTTAATGTGGCTGCAGACTGCAGGTTGGCATTGTAGGAAGACAGGGAATAGAGACCTGCCACGGTTGAAGAGTTCGGCAGTACAATTTTTGCATTCTGAAGTCCGATGAATGCGATGAACAGACCGATGCCGACGCTGACTGCAGATTTCAGGCTGGCCGGAATGGAGTTGAAGATCGCCTCACGGACGTTGGTCAGAGAAAGTACAATAAAGATGATACCTTCTGCAAAAACGGCGGTCAGGGCTGCCTGCCAGCTATATCCGTAGCCGAGAACAACGGTGTAGGCGAAATAGGCGTTGAGGCCCATTCCTGGTGCCAGAGCGAATGGATAATTGGCGAAAAGTGCCATGAGCAGGGTGCCAAGGAAGGCTGCCAGAGCCGTTGCGGTAAAGACAGCGCCGTGGTCCATGCCGGTGGAGGAAAGGATGTTCGGGTTGACGGCAAGAATGTACGCCATCGTCATGAACGTGGTGACACCGGCGATGATCTCGGTTTTGACCGTTGTTCCATTTTCCCGCAGCTTGAATGTGTTTTCCATCAGCTTGCTAAACTTTTCCATAGTTTTCTCTCCTTTTGAATTTTGTAGGCGGAAATGTCGCCTCATAATATGGAAACATCCTAAATGTTACAATATTATCAAGTAGAATGCAAGAAAGAAACGAAAAGAATCTGAAAATTTCTTGTCGAAATTTTTAATTTTTCTATAGACAAATGTCATGATTTCTTTTATGATAAAAAAGGTGTCTTGTAAAATCTGCGTTAAGTAAATGTAAAATATTGAGACCAAAACACGAAAATACTTTGACAGGGATTTTGAAAAGACATCAGAAAAAGACAAGGAAGAAAAAAGAATATGAGTGTAATAGTGTCTTTGATGGGCGGTCTGGGCTTCTTCTTATATGGAATGAAGCTGATGAGTGAAGGACTGCAGAAGGTTGCCGGATCCAAGATGAGAAGCATTCTGGAGGTATTTACGAAGAACCGTGTGATCGGTCTTCTGGTCGGTATTTTCTTTACCGCGCTGATTCAGTCCTCCAACGCTACAACCGTTATGGTGGTCAGCTTCGTAAACTCCGGTCTGATGAAACTGGCACAGGCTCCTGGAATTATCCTCGGAGCAAACATCGGTACGACAGTTACCGGACAGCTGATTGCGTTTGACCTTGCGGATATCGCGCCGCTGTTTGTCATCATCGGTGTTCTGATGGTTATGTTCGTAAAGAACAATCTGACGATCAGCCGTCTCGGCGAGGTTATCTTGGGATTTGGTATTCTGTTTATGGGTATCTCCGGTATCTCAGGAGCCCTGAACGAAGCAAAAGAGATCCCGGCAGTCGTCAACGCCCTCGGATCCCTGACGAATCCGTTTCTTGCGTTCTTAGTCGGCTGGGTGGCTACCGCGATTCTGCAGAGTAACTCTGCAACGGTCGGAATCATCATGCTTCTTGCAAGAGAGGGCCTGATGGGACTTCCGATCTGTCTGTTTATGATGCTTGGATGCAACATCGGATGTACGATGTCCGCTATTCTTGCCAGCTTCGGCTGCAAAAAAGATGCAAAACGTGCGGCATGTGTCCACCTGTTGTTCAACATCTCTGGAACGATTGTCTGCTCCATTATTTTCCTGCTGTTTGGAAAACAGGTAGTTGACTTCTTTATGGGTATTTCCGGAAACGAAGCAGGCCGTATGATCGCAAATGCAAACTCGATCATCAAAGTATGCCAGGTACTCCTGATGCTGCCGTTTACCCCGCTTCTGGTGAAGGCAACGTACTTTATCATCCGCGGAAATGACGAGGAAGACAAAAAGTTCGAGCTTGCCTACATCAGCTCGAAACATGCGATGTCCCCGACGACTGCAGTTCTGCAGGCTGTCCGTGAGATGGAGCGTATGGCACAGATGGCAGAGACCAACCTGATTCGCGCGATGAATACGCTGGTGACCCGCGATCAGAAAGAAATCGACGAGGTCTACCGTGTCGAGGAAAATATTAATTTCCTGAACAAAGAGATTACGAACTATCTGGTTCACTTAAATCAGGCATCGCTGCCGACATCAGACGTTATGCGCATCGGTGCGCTGTTCCATGTGGTCAATGATATCGAGCGGATTGGTGATCATGCCGAAAATGTCGCAGATTCTGCTGTGCAGATGACGAATGACAATGTGACCTTCAGCAAACAGGGCGAACTGGATCTTTCCGAGATGCTGGATATGGTATTAAAAATTCTCGATGAGTCGATCGAAATGTTTGCAAAGAATGATCTGCAGCACCTGCAGGAGATCATTGATATTGAAAATTCCATTGATCAGGAGGAGCGGGATCTGCAGCAGAAGCATGTAGAGCGTCTGACCCGCAACGAATGTACGCCGGAAGCCGGCATGATCTTCTCCGATCTTGTATCCGGACTCGAGCGTGTCGCGGACCATGCAACCAATATTGCATTCTCCATTCTGGATGAAGATCCGGAAGAGAAAGCAGCCCGCGAGGCAGTTGCAGGAGCAGAAAAATAAGAAATGGATTAAGAGAATAGGAGAAAGGCCCCGAAACATTGGAGTTATGTTTCGGGGCCTTTCTTTCATGCTTATGATGTTTTTTATTTATGGATTTCTTTCACGGGAGAGCGGGCAGTCAGATCGAAGGAGTAGCGGAGGTCAGGGTATTTCCTCCCTCTGCAGAGCGGGATGAACCCGCATTCTGCTGGGAATCGCTCTGCTGATCATCTGAAGAGCTGATGCTCGTTCCGAGGGTCAGGGAGAAGGTCTTTGTCTCATAGGATCCGTTGTCTGGAACCTGTACTTCCACCTCGACGGTTTCGCCGGCAGAGTAATACTGCAGCAGGGATTTCAGCTCGCTGGTGGAGGTGATGGAATGTCCGTCAAAGCTGGTCAGAACGTATCCGGATTTCAGACCTGCATTTTCAGCGGCACCGCCGGAGGTTACTTCGGAGATATAGATGCCGGCCGGCATATTGTATGCCTGCTGGATCTGGCTGCTGACATCGAGGCATTTGATGCCGATCGTTCCCTGATCTTCTGCGGCAACCTTTGTTCTGGTCTGCTCATTCATCAGATTTTCAATGATATCGGAAACACGGGAGACCGGGATTGCATAGCCCATGCCCTCTACCTCTGTAGAAGCAAGTTTTGCGGAGTTGATACCGATGACCTCTCCGTTCATGTTCAGAAGAGCGCCGCCGCTGTTGCCAGGGTTGATGGCTGCATCGGTCTGTAAGTAGGTCTTTCCGGTTGTATCAGTGGAAGAAGTATCTGCCGTTGTTCCATCGGAGCTTCCGTCAGAAGAGAAATCGCTGTCGATCACACGGTTTGCAGCACTGATGATACCGGTCGTAACGGACTGGCCGTAGCCGAGTGCGTTGCCGATCGCAACGACCTGCTCGCCGACCTCAACGGAATCAGAATCGCCCATCGTGGCAACAGCGATGCTGCTCATCGTGTCATCCGGGATCTCGGAGAGCGGAACGGCGATGACGGCAAGATCGTTATCGGCATCGGTACCTTTGATATTTGCCTTGCAGACCTGATTGTTTACAAAACTAACAGAAAGAGTATCGGCATCTTCTACTACATGGTTATTGGTGACGATCAGAAGCTCGGTGTCATTCTTTCCGATGATGATACCGGAACCGCAGCTTGTGGTCTCCTCGGTCTGCGGAGTCTGGGCACCGTAACCGAACATGCTGAAGTAGTTCTGTACTTCCTGTACGGACTGGTTTGTGATGGAGACGATCGACGGCATTGCGTTTTTCGCAATCGTGGAAACATCCATCGTTCCGGTGGAAGTGGAGCTTGAGGATGTGGCAGCGGCTTTTAAGAGGCTGCTGTTGGAAGTCGTCTGCTGTGCAGTGGTTGTTGTTGCAGTGGCTGTCGTGCTTCCGGCAAAGTGGTTGACTGCCTGGAAGGTACCGCCGGCAACACCGCCGAACAGAACTGCGCTTAAGGCGATGGCTCCGATTTTTTTTGCAAGCTTAGCAGCTTTTTTGTTTTTGGAAGAAGGTTTCTTTCCGTTGAAGCTGTTCTGCTCTGCTGCCATCATGTTCTCATTATTGGTTTCGTTTTCGTTATTGTAGTTGTTTCTGTAGTCCATCATAATAAATGCTTCCTTTCTGGTATCTGTATTTTAAACTGTGTTCCGGAATCGGCTTCCGGTTTTGTTTGCTTCCTTTTTTGTTTCTATGCTTTGCAGTATAATGGGAATCTGTGATGGAAATGTAGTAAAAATGTGAAAAAAATAAGTTCTCTGGAAAAGAGAAAAGTGCTACAATAAGAAACAGAAAAATGATCAGGAAATGAGGAAGTAATAATGAATAGAGGAATAACACAGAAACAGTATCTGGGGTTGGTCCCGCCGACGGAGGAGGACGCCCGCTCCAGCCAGATGCGGATACTGGATGCATTAAAAGAGAAAGGAATCACCGCATCATTTACCCTTCCAGCGCTGCAGAAACTGTATCCCATCTGCGATGAGGCAGACTATAACATAACGGTTTCCCTCGCATGGAATGGAAGCATCTGGCAGGTGGTTGATCTGGAAGCGGGCGATACAGCAGCAGAGCATTACGGCTATGCCGCTGATCTTGGAAGTACGACCGTCGTTGTGCGCCTGGTAAACTGCAGCGACGGTACTGTGCTTGCCGAGGAGAGCGAATACAACCGCCAGACTGCCTATGGAACCGATATTCTGACGAGAATCTTTGCCTGTAAGGATAAACCGGAGGTACTGCAGGACATCCGTGCGTGTACGATGGAGACATTTACACTGCTCTTTGAAAAACTTCGCCAAAAGACAGGAATTGCGCCGTCGGATGTTCTCTCAATGGTCGTATCCGGCAACACAACGATGATCCATTTCCTGCTGGGACTGGATCCGTTCTGCGTCTTTTCATCCCCGTACGCCGTGCGCGCAGACCGCGTCGGATTCCTTCCGGCGAAAGAGATGGGATTTCCCATGAAGGGATGTGTCTACTGCGTGCCGGGAAAATCCAATTACCTGGGCGGTGATATATTAAGCGGTATGATCGCAACGGAACTCTATAAAAAAGAAACGATCAGCGTTTTTTTTGATATCGGAACGAACGGCGAGCTTGTCGTCGGAAACCGGGAATTTCTGCTCTGCGGCGCAGGCGCTGCCGGTCCGGCGCTCGAGGGCGGCGTGGTCAAAACCGGCATGCGAGCTGCAGAAGGCGCTGTTGATACGGTAAAAATAGAAGACGGGAAAATCCAGTGCCATGTAATCGGAGAGGGTAAGCCAAAGGGCATCTGCGGTTCCGGCATTATCGATCTGCTCGCGGAATTATTCCTAAATGGCTGGATCAACCTGTTCGGTACCCTGCAGCCGGAGCGGTCCGAAAAGATCAAGGAAGACCCGGAGACGGGAGAGTGGTGCGTTGAATATAGTGAAGGGCTGTGCTTCTATCAGAGTGATATCGCCGAATTCCTTCGTACAAAGTCAGCGGCCTACACGATGGTTGAGTACATGATGCGTGAATCCGGCATTTCCATGGAAGAAATTGACCGGTTTTACGCGGCTGGTGCATTTGGAAAGCACGTTTCAAAGGAATCCGCCATCACGATCGGCATGTACCCGGATATGGACCGCAGCCGCCTGATCTGCGCCGGAAATACGTCGCTTGCGGGAGCAGAAAAAATCCTGCTGGATCGGACCTGCATCGACGATATTGACCGCATTCTGGACGAGATGGTCTACATCCAGTTCGGCCAGGTCGCCGCTTTCATCTCTATGATGAAAGCGGCCCAGGCAATCCCACACACGGATCTGGAGCTGTTTCCGAGTGTACAGAAGAAGCTCGAAGAAAAACAAAAAGAGAAATAATGGCAATTGCTTGACCGCAGTCGAATTGTGTCATATACTTACTATTGATAATGAGAATCAATAAGGAGTGAAATATATGACACTGAAAGAACTGCCGATCGGCAAAACAGCGACCGTCCGCACGGTAGGAGGAGAGGGCGCGCTGCGGCAGCACTTCCTAGATATGGGAATCATTCCGGGGGCGGAAGTGACGATGGTAAAGTATGCACCGATGGGAGACCCTGTGGAAGTGCGGATTCACAGCTATGAACTGACACTCCGCCTCGCCGATGCCGGACGGATTGCCATTGATGAGATGCGGGACGCTGTAAAAGAAAAAGAGCAGCCGGATGCGAAAGCAATTCCGCATCCCGGCTTTGGAGAGGGCGGAAAGTACCACAATAAGGCAGAGGAGCATCCGCTGCCGGAAGGAGAGCTGTTGTCCTTTGCGCTGGCCGGAAACCAGAACTGCGGCAAGACCACCCTGTTCAACCAATTAACGGGATCCAACCAGCACGTCGGAAACTTCCCCGGCGTGACCGTAGACCGGAAGGACGGTGAAATCCGCGGCCAGAAAAACACGCTGGTCACCGATCTTCCCGGCATTTATTCGATGTCGCCGTATTCAAGCGAAGAGATCGTCACCCGGAATTTCGTTCTGAACGAGCATCCGCGCGGCATCATCAATATTGTAGATGCGACAAATATCGAACGAAACCTGTATCTGACGATGCAGCTGATGGAACTCGACGTTCCGATGGTACTGGCCCTCAACATGATGGATGAGGTACGCGAAAACGGCGGTTCTGTGCTCGTGAACCAGATGGAAGAGAGACTTGGCATCCCGGTTATCCCGATTTCCGCTGCAAAAAACGAGGGAATCGATGAACTGGTTGCCCATGCTGTCCATGTGGCCAAATACCAGGAAAAACCGGGCAGAAAGGACTTCTGTGAGGCGAATGACCACGGCGGTGCCGTCCACCGTGCGTTGCATGCGATCATGCATCTGATCGAGGATCACGCCGCAAGGGCGGATATTCCGGTGCGGTTTGCGGCGAGCAAGCTGGCAGAGGGCGATGCGCTGATCCTGGAGCAGCTGGCCCTCGATGAAAACGAGAAAGAGATGCTCGAGCATATCGTCTGTCAGATGGAGACGGAGCGCGGCCTGGACCGCGCGGCGGCGATTGCGGATATGCGTTTTAATTTTATTGAAAAAGTCTGCCGTGAGACCGTGGTAAAACCAAAAGAGAGCCGCGAGCATGTGCGGAGCACAAAAATTGACCGTGTGCTGACCGGAAAATATACGGCTCTGCCATGTTTTGCCGGGATTATGGCGGCTGTCTTTTTCCTGACCTTCCATGTGATCGGAGCATCGCTGCAGAGTGTGCTGGAGGTTCTGATCGGAAAACTGACCGAGCTCGTGGACAGCGCCATGACAGCATGGGGCGTCAATCCGGTGCTTCATTCCCTTGTGATTGACGGTATTTTTAACGGCGTCGGAAGTGTCTTAAGCTTCCTTCCGATCATCGTCACCCTGTTTTTCTTCCTGTCCATTCTGGAAGACAGCGGCTATATGGCGCGCGTGGCATTTGTGATGGATAAGCTGCTCCGGAAAATCGGCCTCTCCGGCCGCAGTATCGTGCCGATGCTGGTCGGTTTTGGCTGTACCGTGCCGGGCGTCATGGCGAGCCGCACCCTGCCTTCCGAGCGTGACCGGAAAATGACGATCCTATTAACTCCGTTTATGAGCTGTTCGGCAAAACTTCCGATTTACGCGTTCTTTACCGCCGCATTCTTCCCGAAATACAGTGCCCTTGTGATGGTTCTTCTGTATTTCGGTGGTATCTTCATGGCTGTCCTGATGGCGATGCTGATGCAGGGAACTTTATTCCAGGGGGAAGCCGTTCCGTTTGTCATGGAGCTTC
>ERZ857745.4463-NODE-4463-length-12218-cov-3.601661_pt1 | contig 12218 bp, 14 predicted proteins | sample MGYA00519699_ERZ857745 | MGnify/ENA primary metagenome ERZ857745 (study PRJEB31778, sample SAMEA3449357) | human gut metagenome | biome: human gut; feature: human-associated habitat; material: faeces | place: United Kingdom | collected 2010/2012 ...
AACGTCACCGATATTAGCATATTTACGGTAAGAACCGCCTAATACACGGATACACATAACCTTCTTAGCGCCAGTGTTGTCACCAACATTAAGGATAGTTTGTTGTTGTATCATGGATTTCCCTCCCTTGCCGGACTAACTCTTCGGCAAAATTATTTAGCACGCTCTAAGATTTCAATAACGCGCCAGCATTTATCTTTAGACAGCGGACGAGTTTGCATAATTTCAACTACGTCGCCAACATGTGCATCGTTATTTTCATCATGAGCTTTAAATTTAATAGTATGTTGTACGCCTTTTTTGTACAGCGGATGCTGAACGAAACGTTCTACTGCAACTACGACAGTTTTCTGCATTTTATCGCTGACAACTTTACCAATACGGGTAACACGTGCGTTTCTTTCTTCGGTCACGACTGTTTCCTCCTTGTTATACTTCAAAACAGTTAAGCCTTGAGCTCACGTTCACGCTGGATTGTTTTGATACGGGCAATGGATTTCTTAACGTCACGAATTTTCATCGGATTTTCACATTGACCGGTTGCCATTTGAAAACGCAGATTGAAGAGTTCCTCTTTCAAATCTGCCAACTTGGTGTCTAACTCAGCAGCAGACAATTCACGAATTTCTGTTGTTTTCATTAAGCTTCACCACCCTTTTCTTGTGCGGCAGCTTCAGCTTCCTGTTGAGCGCGAGTTACAAATTTGCATTTGATAGGCAATTTGTGGCTAGCAAGACGCATTGCTTCTTTAGCAACTTCTTCGCTAACACCGTTCATTTCGAACAGAACGCGACCAGGTTTAACTACTGCTACCCAGTACTCCGGAGAACCTTTACCAGAACCCATACGAGTTTCAGCAGGTTTTGCAGTAATCGGTTTATCCGGGAAAATTTGAATCCAAACTTGACCGCCACGTTTGATATAACGTGTCATTGCGATACGGGCTGCCTCGATCTGGCGGTTGGTAATCCAGTGAGCCTCGAGAGCCTGGATGCCGTACTCGCCGTGATGCAGCTGGGTGTAGCCCTTGGCCTTGCCCTTCATAGAGCCGCGTTGCACCTTGCGGTGGCGAATGCGCTTAGGAGCTAGCATTATTTAGCACCCCTTTCGTTGCGATCATTGCGGTCGCGACGGCCGCGCGACGGACGAGAGTTGCCCTCGAGAGCAGGCTGCGGAGTCTTGCCACCGGGGAGTTTTTCGCCGTGGTAGATCCACACTTTGATGCCGATGGAACCCATCGTGGTAGCAGCGGTGCAGAAGCCGTAGTCGATCTTCGCACGCAGGGTGTGCAGAGGCACACGGCCTTCGCGGTACCACTCGCGGCGGCTCATCTCGGCACCGCCGAGACGACCGGCACACTGGATGCGGATGCCCTTGGCACCGGACTTGCGGGCGGACTGCACAGCCTTGCGCATGGCGCGACGGAAAGCGACGCGGCCCTCGAGCTGCTCGGCAACGGACTGGGCGATGAGGTTGGCGTCCAGCTCGGGGCGCTTGACCTCGACGACCTCGATGTTGACCGGGCCGTTGGCGACCTTCTCGAGCTTCTTGCGCAGAGCGTCGATCTCGGCGCCCTTCTTGCCGATCACGACACCCGGGCGGGCCGTGGTGACGATGACCTTGATCTTGTCGCCTGCGCGCTCGATCTCGACCTTGGAGACGGCGGCACGGGCCAGCTGCTTGTCCAGGAACTTCCTAATGGCCAAGTCGTTTGCCAGGTTCTGGGCGTAATCCTTGTCGGCGTACCAACGGCTGCGCCACTCTTCGGTGATACCGAGGCGGAACCCGGTAGGGCTTACCTTCTGACCCATAGACTTTATGCCTCCTCTCGCGGAGCGACGATGATGGTGATGTGGCAGGTGCGCTTGCGGATGCGCGAAGCGGAACCCTTAGCGCGGGGACGGATGCGCTTGAGCGTGGGGCCCTCATCGACGAAGGCGGTCTTCACGACCAGCGTCTCCGGACGCACATGATGCTGGTACTCAGCGTTTGCCACAGCGGAGTTCAGCGTCTTCTCGACAACCTCGGCGGCTGCGCGATTGGTGAACATCAAGATCTCACGGGCAGCCGGAACGGACTTGCCGCGGATCAGGTCGACGACGATGCGTGCCTTGCGGGGCGACATGCGCACGGTACGTGCGATTGCTTTAGCTTCCATGATTCACCCCTTCTTATCGCTTCTTCTTGTCGGCTGCGTGACCCTTGAAGGTACGCGTGGGGGCGAACTCGCCCAGCTTGTGACCGACCATGGACTCGGTAACGTAAACCGGCACGTGCTTGCGACCGTCGTGCACCGCGATGGTGTGGCCCACCATTTCGGGGAAGATGGTGCTGGCACGGGACCAGGTCTTGATGACGTTCTTTTCGCCGGCCGCGTTCATCTTCTCGATGCGATCAAGAAGGCGAGGCTCAACGAAAGGACCCTTCTTCAAACTTCTGCTCACTATTACTCCTTAACGCTTAGCGCTACTTCTTGCGACGGCGAATGATCAGGCGGCTAGAGGCCTTCTTCGGGTTGCGCGTACGATGACCCTTGGTCGGAACGCCCCAGGGGCTGACAGGGTGACGGCCAGAAGTCTTGTTCTTGCCTTCGCCACCGCCGTGGGGATGGTCCACAGGGTTCATGACGGTACCGCGAACCGTCGGGCGGATGCCACGCCAACGATTACGGCCGGCCTTGCCGATCGTGATGTTGGAGTGCTCGGCGTTACCGACCTCGCCGATGGTGGCGCGGCAGGTGAGCAGCACGCGGCGCATTTCGGAGGAGGGCATGCGCAGGATGGCGTACTTGCCTTCCTTGCCCATCAGCTGGATGCTCGTGCCGGCGGAGCGGGCAAGCGCGGCGCCACGGCCGGGCTGCAGCTCGACAGCGTGGATGAGCGTACCGACGGGGATGCAGGACAGCGGCATGGCGTTGCCGGGCTTGATGTCCACATCGGTGCCGCTGACGATCATGTCGCCGACCTTCAGGCCCTTCGGGTGAAGGATGTAGCGCTTCTCGCCGTCAACGTAGTGCAGCAGAGCGATACGAGCGGAGCGGTTCGGGTCGTACTCGATGGTAGCGACCTTTGCAGGCACGCCGTCCTTGTTGCGCTTGAAGTCGATGATGCGGTAACGACGCTTCACGCCGCCGCCCTGATGACGGACGGTGATGTGACCGTGGTTGTTGCGACCCGCCTTCTTGTTCAGCGGCGCAAGCAGGGACTTTTCCGGCTTGTCGCAGGTGATTTCGGCCTTGTCCGAAACCGTCTGGAAGCGACGACCGGGGCTAGTCGGCCTGTACTGTTTGACTCCCATTTCAAACCTTTCCATCTGGATTTCCGCTCGCATGCCTCACCATGCACCGGAGATCCTTCCTACAGATGTGGATATGGCGATTGCCCAAGCACGCTCGTTTGAGGCCGAACGCACCGACTCCGTCAATCCACGCGCCCGGGTGTATCCATAAGTCACCAGACGCAACTGGATATTATACGAGCCTGAATGCGCGGATTCAAGGAAAACCTGCTTGAATGAAGCGCGCCCACAACCTGCACACAAGCAAGGTTGCGGGCGCTTACCTATTGATATGGAGAGGGTCTTGCGGGATTCCCTCTATCTCCATTTCGGCAATGCTGCCGGGGCATGCGCTAATCCAGATGGAACGCGCACGGCAGATCAACGCTTACCGGGGAGTTATCGGCGTTGGTCTCCATGACGCTGGCCATGAAATCCCACCACTTCCGGCAGATCTCGGTCTCGGCCGATTCCGCGTAACGCTCGGGATCGTCGAGCTCGATATAGCCGAAAAGGATGTCGGTCTCCTCATCGATGAAGATGCTGTAGTTGTGCCCGCCGTACTCGTGGAGCATGTCGGCCATCTCGGGCCACAGCTCGTTGTGGCGGCGTTCGTACTCCTCGGCAAACCCGGGATACAGCTTCATCTTGAAGCCGCTGATGGTGCGGCCTTCGGCGGTTTTACGTACGGTCATCGCCTTTTCCTTTCATTACCATTGCGGATACGGGCACGCAGTCGCGCACGGACCTGGGCTTTCCCGCCCCTTGTGCGCACCGCGCGTACGCGCTAAGAAACGCAGCATGCCGGAGCTTGCGGCAGCGCCGGGATGGGCGGGAGGCTGCAGACCCCCTGCCCTACGGGCGCAAATGCGCCCTAAAACGATGCCACCTCCGGCACGGTTGCACAGGACACGTCCTTCCCTACCGACGCATATGCACCGCGAAACGCGCATGCCCGGGCGGTGCGCCCGGGCATGCATGAAAACGTTACTGCAGCTTGCCGTAACGCTCTTCCGTGATTTGGTCGAGCGTCTTACCCTGCGTGTCGGGGCACCACACCACGCCGACCACGAGCGAGACCACCAGCACCGCGCACATGATGAGCGCAGCCGGGAAGAAGCCCGCCGGGTTGGTGGAGATATCGCCCATGATGGCGCCGACGCCTACGAGCGACCAGATGCCAAGGGCCGCGCGCACCAGGAAGAACATGATGCCCTGAGCACCGCCGCGGTAGCGCGTCGGGAACAGCTCGGTTCCCCACAGCGCGTAAAAGCACTGCGCCGAGAAGCCCGCCGAAACGCCCCACAGGATAACGTAGGCCCACAGGCACCAGCCCATGGAATCGGTGGTGCCGTTGTTGAGCGCCGCGCCGAAGATGGCGATGCACACCCACGAGGCCAGCGCCAGCAGCGCCGAGACGCCGAACAGCACGCGATGCGGCACCTTATCGCCCAGCTTGGAGAACACCGCCAGCGAGCAGACGGCCACGAGCACCCATTGCACCACGCCGAGCAGGCTCTGCCCCACCGAATCCAGGTTGCCGGCAGCGGCATACAGATACGGCATGAACTGGCCGTTGGTGCCAGCCGCCAGGTTCCACGTCAGGTACACGGCCACCAGGAACACGATGGTCTTGACGTTGACGGGGTTCTTCAGCGCGTTGGCCATCATGCGGCCGAACGACTCGTGCTCGGTCGCGTCGCTCTGCTTCTCTGCCCAATCCTTGGACTCCTGCAGCTGGCGCTGCAGATTCCATGCGACAAGGGCCACCACGAGCAGCACCAGGAACAGAATGCGCGTGGACAGCAGGCCGTCGAAGGGACCGTAGGTTCCGGCGGGCAGCAACGTCTTGCCGTCGGCCGCGAAACCAGGGAGCGCAAACGACAAGGCCAAGGACAGCAGGAAGATGATGGCCGGGCCGCAGCTCCATGCGAACTGGCTGATGCCGATGTTCGCGGCGCGCTTGGTTGAGGTGGACGTTTCAGAGATGTAACTCCACGAAGCAGGGACGCCCGCTCCCACCGACAGGCCGGAGAGCACCACGCCCACTACCACCATGGGCAGGTTCATGGCGCACATGGCGATTGCCACGCCGATGGCGTATACCAACAGGTTGTAGCGGTAGATGATGGTGCGGCCGTACTTGTCGGTTAGAAATCCGCCGATAAGCGCGCCGATGGCGGCGCCGAACGCGTTCGCGCCGATAGCGCCCAGAATAGAGGTCCACATCGAGCCGAAACCGAATGCGGCGGCCCACGCCGTCAGCGCCACCGACGACGCCACGATGCACCCGGAATCCAGGAAGTTCGTCAACGACACCGCGATGGTGCCCTTGCGCTCCTGAGACATTGCCATGATCGATTCGCCTTTCACTTGTTCCTATGGCCGGCAGCTGCGCTAGTCCAGGAAGCTTTCGTTGATGTCGAGTTTGAAATCGCGGGCGATGGCGCGCAGGCCGTCGTCGGTGATGGTGTTGCGGAACTGGTCGCTGCCGCCGTTGAGCATACGGGCCTCGGCGTAGATGGCCGCGGCCTTCTCGATGGTATGCATAAGGCCGAACGCCGTGTCGAAATCAGGGCCGGACACGAACAACCCATGCTGCGCCCAGATGGCGGCATCGTAGGTTTTCATGAGCTCGCAGGTGGCCTGCGCGATCTCGGAACCGCCCGGAACCATCCACGGCACGACGCCCACGCCCTTCGGGAACACCACGATGCACTCGGTCATGGCCTTCCACAGGGCGCGCGTGATGGTGCGCGCGTCGAGCGGCATGACGAACGACAGCGCGATGACGTTCTGCGGATGAGCATGGTAGATCACACGGCATGCGCCGTCAGTGGCCGCCACGCGGACGCTATGGTTCATGAAGTGCGTGGGGAACTCGCTGGTGGGAACGCCCCCGTCCTTCAGGCCCCACACGATGCGCCATGCGTCGCCGGCGTCGTTGATCTCGACGATGCCCACGTTGGCGGCGGGGTCAAGCTGCACGTTGCGCATGTAGCGGCCCGAGCCGGTGGTGGCGAAGAACGCGCCGCGCAGATTGTCAGCCTGCACGCCCATGGACACCCAGCTGGAGGGATTGTCGTAGAAGAACGGGCGGCACGCGCCCACCTGCTCGTTGGTCAGACGATACGTCAGGTTGCCGCCGTTGCGCTCGTGCCAGCCCTGGTCCCAGCCATCGGTGCACAGGCGCACGAACGCCTTCATAAACGGCTGCTGCTCCACGGCCACGCCCGAGACGGCGCCCTTGGCAACGGTGACGCCCTTGTCGAGCACGCCTTGCGCGGCTTGCGCGCCACGGCCCAGCACGTCCTGTGCGCTATCCAAAATACCCATGTTCCTGCCTTTCGATGATGCGCCGGGAACTTCGGCGCGGATCGGGCGGGCTCGGATGCAGGTCCTTGCCCGCCGCTTGCTTTCATTGCATGTAAGGGCTGATCGCCTATGCGCGGCCGGAGAGCACCTCATCCTCATAGGCCTTGATGGGCTCCCACAGCCCGCCATCGGTCGGCACGCCCTCGCGACGGCAGTACTCGTCCCACACGGCGCCGAACGGCATGGTCTTGAACTGCTCGGTGACGATCATCTTCTCGGAGAAGCGGTACGTATCCTGCAGCTCCTTGAGGCGCTCGACGGGCTGCAGCAGCTCGAACAGCAGGCTCTTCTCCATGGCGCGGGTGCCGGTCGCCCAGGCGCCGATGCGGTTGATGGACGCGTCGAAGAAGTCGAGGCCGATGATGACCTTGTCCCAGCCGCCCGGGCAGCGCACGATCTCGCCGGCGATCTCCTTGATGTTGTCATCGAACAGCACCACGTGATCGGAGTCCCAGTGCATAGAGCGGGTGACGTGCAGCGGCACGTACGGGAAGAACAGCAGCAGGCTGGAGAGTTTGTCGGCGATGTTCTCCATAGGGTTGAAGTGGCCGGCGTCGATGAGCACCACGTGGTTGCCGCCCTTCTTCGCGGCATAGGACACGTAGAACTCCTGGTTACCGGTGGTGAAGCCCTCCACGCCGATGCCGAAGACCTTCTGCTCCATGGCGTCGATCACGTGCGGCGTGTCGAAGGAGTAGATCTCGTCGAGCGCATCGCGCAGACGCTCGCGCATGCCGAAGCGATCTGCCGGGTAGTCCTTCAGGCCATCGGGGATCCAGAAGTTGTTGGGCACCATGTCGTCAAGCTCCTCGCCGATGCGCTCGGCGATCTTGCGGCATGCGATGCAGTGACGGATCCAGAAGTCGCGCACATCCTTATCCGGCGAGGAGACCGTCAGGCCCTCCTTGACCATGGGATGACTGAACAGCGTGGGGTTGAAGTCGATGCCGTAGCCGTGTTCCTTGGCCCATGCCACCCAGGGCTCGAAGTGCTTGTACTCGATCTGGTCACGGTCAACCCAGGGGTTCTCATCGGTGAAGATTGCGTAGCTTGCATGCAGGTTGATGCGCTTCTTGCCGGGGATGAGGCTGCACGCCTTCTCGAAGTCGGCCGTCAGCTCTTCGAAGGTACGGGCGCGGCCCGGGTAGTTGCCCGTGGTCATGATGCCGCCGGAGGCCGCGTTGTCCTTCTGGTCGAAACCCATGACGTCGTCGCCTTGCCAGCAGTTGACGGAGATCGCCTTGCCGGCCAGCTTCGCCAGGACCGCCTCGGTGTCGATGCCCTCGGCTGCGTATGCCTCGCGTGCCAGTTCGTAAGCTGTGCTCATGTGCGCTCCTATCTTGGATGATGTGCTATGTTCAAGCCGCGATGCGGCGGTGAACCGATTCGAATGCGCAGGGCCGACGCGCGGCGGCCCCTGCGCGTACGGGTTATTCGGGCTGGTATTCCACCACGTCGAACGAACGGCGGATGGCCTCTCGCGCCTCGTCGAGATCGGCGAAGACGCCATCGCCGATCATCTGCACCATAAGGTTGCCCAGGCTGGCGCCCTCGATGGGGCCGGCGAACACGGGGATGCCGCAAGCACGGGCCGTCAGCTCGTTGAGGTAGGTGTCCTGGCATCCCCCGCCGACGATGTTGATGGAGGTGTACGTACGGCCGGTCAGCGCCGACAGCTCGTTGATGGAATCGGCGTAGCAGCCGGTCAGGCTCTCGTATACGCAGCGCATCAACTCGCCGACGGTATCCGGCACGGGCTGGCCCGTCTCGCGACAGGCGGCCTTGATCTCCTCGATCATGGACGCAGGCGCCAGGAAGCGATCGTCGTTGACGTTGACGTGCGGGACGGGGGCGTCGGGATGCAGCTTCTGCTCAGCGCGCGCGGCATCCGCCAGCTCGCCGAAGCCGATCTCCTTGGCGGCGCGCTTGAGCTGGGCGCCCTTGCCGGAGACGTAGCTGACGCCGTTGAGCTCGCGGCGGATGGACTGGATCATCCACAGTCCCATGATGTTCTTCAAGAAGCGGAAGCGCTTCAGATAGCCGCCCTCGTTCGTGAAGTTCTGATACCTGCTGGCGTCAGAGGTGATGGGGCCCTCGTGCTCCACGCCGAGCAGGCTCCACGTGCCGCTTGAGAGGTAGACGGCCTGCGCGTCGCGCGCAGGCACCGCCAGAAACGCCGAGCCCGTGTCGTGCGTGGCGGGCAGCATCACCTGGGCATCGAAGCCCACGCGCTGCTGCACCTCGGGTGCAAGCCCGCCCACCACCGTGCCGGGCATGGCGATTTCGCCGAACAGGCGCGCGGGGGCCTCCGCCGCCTCAAGGGCGAACGAATCCCACGTGCAGGTGCGGGCGTTGACGAGGTTCGTGGTGGTGGCGTTGGTGTATTCGTTGACCATGTTGCCCGTGAGCAGGTAATTCAGGTATTCGGGCACCATGAGGAAGCGGTCTGCCGCCTCAAGCTCATCGGGATGCTCGACGGCCAACGCCGCCAGCTGGTAGACCGTGTTGAACGTTTGGCGCTGAATGCCCGTGGCACGGTACAGGTTCTCCAGGCCGATGCCCGCGTCCACGTCGGCGGCGACGTCGTTCGTGCGGGCATCGCGATACGCCACCGCATCGCCGACGCGTCGACCCTGAGCGTCGACCAAGACGAAATCCACGCCCCAGGTGTCGATGCCGATCGCCTCGGGGATCTTGCCGGCTTCGCGGCATTTCTCCAGGCCGACCAGGATGTTCTCCCAAATCATATCGATGTCCCAGCAATCGTGCCCGCGGCGGCGCACCTGCACGTTGTCGAAGCGGTGCACCTCCTCGAGCTCGATGACGCCGTTGCCGTTCACACTACCGAGCACGTGGCGCCCGCTTGACGCCCCGATGTCGATGGCAAGGTAGTAACGCTGCTGCGGCATTACTTCCCTCCCTTTTGTTTGGTTGTATCGTTTTCCCGGATCTGCACCACGTACATGACATTGGTGGCTGCGACGGACTCCGTGCCGTCAGGGCCCTTGGACACCACAGGGCTGGTAGAGCGGTCGCCGGCAGTGAACACGGCGACATCGCCCGGGCGCAAAAGGCCCTTGGACACCACGGCATCGCGCGCATTGTCCACGACGCTGGGCATATCGCCCTGCACATCGCCGAGCATGGGCACGACGCCCCAATGGATCTGCTGCTGACGCATCACGCGCTCCGACGGCGTGACCGCATAGATGGGGACGCGCGGACGCAGATTGGACACCAAGCGCACGGTGCGGCCCGACATGGTGGGCGCCACGATGCAGGCGGCGTTGACGGTTTCGGCCGTTTGCACGGCGGCAAGGCCCACGGCAAGCGCCACGCGCGCGGCAACGCGCGTGCGATCGGGGAAGCGCTCGTCGAACAGGTACGGTTCGCTGGCCTCGGCGACGCGGGCCATCATCTGCACGGCGGGAACCGGGTACTGGCCGCACGCCGTCTCGCCCGACAGCATGACCGCATCGGTGCCGTCGTAAATGGCGTTAGCCACATCCCCTACCTCAGCACGCGTGGGACGCGGGTTGCGGATCATGGAATCGAGCATCTGCGTTGCCGTGATGACGGGCTTCGACGCGCGGTTACAGGCGCGGATGATCTCCTTCTGGATGTGCGGCACCTTATAGGCCGGGACCTCCACGCCCAGATCGCCGCGGGCGATCATGATGCCGTCGGACGCCTCTATAATCTCGTTGATGTTCTCGACGGCCTCGTGGCATTCGATTTTCGAGAGGAACATGATGTCGCCGCCGCCATGCTCGTTCAAAAACGCGCGCATCTCGCGCACGCCCGCAGCATCGCGAATGAAGGATGCGGCGATGAAGTCGACGCCTTGTTCGATGCCGAACAGCAGGTCGGCGCGATCTTGGTCGGTCATGACCGGCAGGGGCAGCGATGTGCCGGGGAGGTTCATGGATTTGCGCTCGCCGAGCAAGCCGGAGTTTTGCACGGTGCAATGGATGTCGCCGCCCTCGACGCTGTCGACGGCAAGCTCGATAAGCCCGTCATCGACCAGGATGACCGTACCGGGCGAAACGACATCGGCCAGACCCTTGCACGTCTGGGTGACCATACGATCGCTGCCCTCGATGCCCGCCTCGGTGAACGTGAACGAGTTGCCCGCCATAAGCTGCACCGGCTTATGGCCTGCCAGCTCGCCCGTGCGGATCTCGGGGCCTTTGGTATCGAGCAAGATGGCGCAGGGGCTGTCCATCTCCCGACGCACCTTGCGCAAGCGGTCCATTCGAGCGCGCTGCTCATCATGGGTCCCATGTGAGAAATTGAAGCGCGCTATGTCCATGCCCGCGTTGATGAGACCCTTGAGCGTCGATTCGTTATCCACCGACGGACCCAAGGTGCACACGATCTTCGTTCGCTTTGCCATGCAGCCACCTTACCGTTGCTTTTCGTCTCGTAAACACGAAAACTATACCGCTAAACGGCTGCGATTCCTCGGCAATCGGAAAACCCCACTTTTGCGCTAGACTCACTGCAAGATTCCAGCGGAAAGGCAGCGAGCGTCATGCGAACGCTACATCGCCCGGAACGCCGTAAGCTACAGCAGCTCCCCGCCATACAAAGGCTCGAACACGGATTCCCGATGGTTCTCGAACGGGTCGTGGGCGCTGCGGCGCCGAGCGCATACAGCCCGCCGAGCACGACAGCTCCCAGCAGCTCGCCGCGGCAATACGGAAGGACGAGCGTGCGCAGCACATACGTTTTCGAACAGCCGAGCGCGTATGCGGCGCCGAGCAGGCCTCAGCACAACGTGAGCGCCAGCGCGACAACTGCTACGGCGCGGAAGCGATGCTTCTTGGATTCGTTCTTCATGGTATTCCTTTTGGCACGGCGGAGACGATACCGGAAAGAGCGCATCAGGCGGATGCGCGCGTCGAGACGAAAACGGACCCGCAGCATACCTGCTGCGGGTCCGTCCTTTTCGCGCGCGTTGCCCGGGTGCTAGAGTTCCTTGACCCACAGGCCGTGGAGGTTGCAGTATTCGTACGCCTTCACCGGCGCATCGCCGGCGGCCAGGGCGAAGGTTGCCTCAGGGGCGTCCTGCGCGGTGAGCGGGGCGATCTGGTAGCCCTTCTCGGTGACGAGCACGATGAACGCGATCAGATGCTCGGGCGTCATGGGATGGGCGACCTCGCCCACCTTCACGCGAACCGTGGAGCCGTCTACGACGACCTGCGGCACGTGCTTCTCCTTGGCGCCGTCGGTATCGTTGGCGCGGAGCTCGACCATCTGCTCGCCGCAGCAGGACATGGGCACGCCCTGGTCGAACGGCTTGATGGCCACGTTGCCGCAGTGCATGCACTTGAAGAATTTGACGTCCATGGTAAACCCCTCTCAGGTTTCAACGGCAACCCCCGTGGTGCCGTTGCTCTCAGTATAGAAACGCATTGCGTGCGCGGAGGGCGCGCGGGCAGATGTTCGCCAACCCGTTACGCTCCCGCAGCCCGTCTGTTGCGTACCTATATGTTACTGCTTTTGTATCATTTCTGGAAGCCCTTTTTGCGGTTTCTTAACGCGAACGGCATAAACAAGGGCAC
>ERZ857745.4467-NODE-4467-length-12211-cov-2.947680_pt1 | contig 12211 bp, 9 predicted proteins | sample MGYA00519699_ERZ857745 | MGnify/ENA primary metagenome ERZ857745 (study PRJEB31778, sample SAMEA3449357) | human gut metagenome | biome: human gut; feature: human-associated habitat; material: faeces | place: United Kingdom | collected 2010/2012 ...
TGCGAAAACCCTATTTGCGCCGCAAGTGTCCGGCTAACAATGAAAATCAACCATTGCTACTTGCACAAGCGTGTGTTCGCGGGGCGTTGCGGTGCGAATCAGCGCTCGGAAGCGGGAGAACGGCATGGGCTTTGAGGGAGAACTGCGGGGGTTTGCGCGGAAAATGCCGCGGTTTCGCGCGGAAATGCACAGGGGCTTCGCGTGTTTCGCGCAGGGAAGCGGGAGGAAAACGGCGGGAGTCGGGCGGCAGTTGGGCAAGGAACCGCCAAGGTTTGCATGCCATGCTTGTTTGCATGGTTCTTCTTCGTCATAAGGGGCGGCTATGCGCAGCGAAATACCTTTTTCGGGCGGTCGGGGCGGTGGCAGCGTGCGTCGTGCGATCAATCGCCTCATGCCAAGCGCTCCAGCGAAAATCGGCGCCGTGGCGCTCGTGGTTCTTGTTGTTGCGGGGGTTGGATGGGCGGCGTTTTCCAGCATGCGTGCTCCGGCGTTTGAAGTGCATGCCGACGAAGCCGTCGCGCCGAGCTCGTCCGAGCCTGAAGCGGTTGAAGTAAAGGCCCAGGTGTATGTGTACGTGACTGGCGCGGTGGCAAACCCTGGAGTGTATTCGTTGGATGAGGGTTTGCGCGTGTGTGATGCTGTTGAGGCGGCGGGCGGGCTTACCGAAGATGCTGACGCTTCAACGGTAAATCTGGCGCGGGTGCTTTCCGACGGCGAGCATATCGCCCTGCCCACGAAGGCCGAGGTTGAAACGGCTTTGGCGCAGGGGTCTGCGGGCGGAGCGGCGGTGGCGTCATCGCTCGTGAATATCAATACGGCCGATGCATCGGCGCTCGAAACGCTTTCCGGCGTGGGTTCCGCGACGGCCCAGGCGATTATTTCCGATCGCGAGCAAAACGGTCCGTTTTCAACTATCGAAGACCTTATGCGCGTCGATGGCATCGGCGAGAAGAAGTTCGCGAAGCTCAAAGATTCAATTTGCGTATGAAACGGGCTATGTTGCATGGCGTGAAGGCCTTGGGGCGCGTTGGGCGAGCAAGTGATACCGCCAATGCCGCCTTGCTCGGGGAGGGCTTGGTGGAAGGCCCAACCGATCGAGCGACTCCTCGATTTCCGCGGCGCCCATCTTTGCCCGTTTCGCTTGTTGTTGCGGTTATCGCTTGGGTGTCGCTTGCGGCGTGGCAGGCGCTTGCGATTGCGGGCGGCTACGTAACGCGTGATGTGCCACAGGGCCTTGAGTCGGGGGAATATGTGCTTGAGGTGGTGGAAGATGCCAAACTCGGTTCGTACGGCTATTCCATGCATGCGCGCGTGCTTGATGCGAACGGCGTTGCCCGCGACGTGCTGGCGACATATGGCGACGCCGATATAGAAGGCGACGCGCGCCTGTTCGCCCGGCAACGAGTTGTGGCGAGCGTATCGTTTTCGGAATTTTCCGAAGCATCGTTTTCTCGATATGCCTCAAAGGGGCTTTGTGCGCGTGCGAAATTAACGCAGGCCACGATTGTTGACGGCGCGGGCCCTATCTCGTTTGTTGTATCGGCACGCTGTTTCGCCCGCGACGTGTTTGACGAGTTTGAAGGGCGCGGGGCGGCGCTCGTGAGGGCGATTGTGATAGGCGATAGAAGCAAGCTCGAAGAGGGCGGCCTGTACGACGATGTGAAAACGGTAGGCTTGGCGCATATGGTCGCCGTCTCGGGAGCCCATCTTTCGGTGGTTGCGGCGCTTGCGGGCGCCTTGCTTGCACGAGCCCGCATGCCGCGCGTGGCGCTTTCGATTGCGTTGTGCCTGTTCTATTGCGCCTATGCGGCGTTCACGGGATTCTCGGCGCCTGTCATTCGCGCGGCGCTCATGGCGGCTGTGGTGGTGAGTGCGATTTGGGGCGCTCGCCGTTCGTCGTCGCTTGCGGCGCTCGGGGTATGCGTATGCGTTTTGCTTGCTGTGCATCCAGCGAATGCGCTGTCGTTGTCATTTTTCCTTTCAGCTGCATCGACTTTGGGAATCGTGGCGCTTGCGCCCCTCATGCAGGCGTGGTTTGAAGTTGCATTTGGGCGGCGGGCAGAAACGCTGTGCCAGACGTGTGCGCTTACGACGGCGGCGAATATCCCCATCGCGCCCGTTACGGCATGCGTGTTTTCACGCGTGCCGCTCATGTCGCCTTTGGCGAATATGATTGCGGCGCCTCTGTTTACGGTTTTCATTGCAGGTGGTCTTGTTGGGCTGGGGCTTACCGCTTTGTATGCGCCGGCGGGAAAGGCGATTCTTGCGGCGATCATCGCCTTGGCCCAGGCGTTGTCCGCCTTCTTGGCGGCGCTTGCGCGCGTTCCCTTCGCGTCTCTTCCATGTTCGGCCGACATGTGGGTTGTTGTCACCCTTTCCGCATTGGCGTTTGTGGGCCTGTGGGCCATATGGCCCCGTCCAACGCGAGCGCGTGCAGTGGGGGTTGCGGCCGCTACGGCGCTTGTGGTGGTGGCGTGCGTTGGGGTGGCTCCATTGCTCGAGCCCGACGAAATCGTCGCGCTCAATGTGGGGCAGGGCGATGCGATTCTGGTGAAAAGCGAAGGGGCTTCGCTTTTGGTTGACACGGGCAATCAGGATGCGATGCTCGCGGCGGCGCTCGCTCGAACGCATACGCCGCATCTTTCAGGCGTCGCGATTAGCCACCACGACGACGACCACTGCGCTTCGCTTGACTCTCTCGCGTCCACCATTGTCGGGTCGTGCGTGTACGTCGCGCGAGAAACGTATGTGTGTCCATGCGATGGTTGCGCCGATTTGCTCGCGCAAGCGCGCAACATTTCGGGGCGCCAGGCTGTGGGGCTTGACGTGGGTGATGAGATACGCGTGGGAAGGTTTACATGCCGCGTAGTGTGGCCCCGGACTTTTTCGGATGCGGGTGGCAATGCCGACAGCCTGTGTTTGCTTGTGAGCTACGAAAGCGAGGCGGGGCCGCTTACCGCGCTGCTCACGGGCGATGCTGAGGCCGAACAGATTGAGAAAATGGTCCAAAGCGGCGGCACGGGCTCTTCAGGGGCAGTGGTCGTGAATGTGCTGAAGGCGGGCCACCATGGCAGCAAGGCTGGAATGACGCCAAAGCTCGCCCAGGGGCTTTCGGCAAACATCGCCCTTGTGAGCTGCGGCGCGAACAATCGTTACGGGCATCCGGCCCAAGCGACGATCGACGCTCTTGAGGCTGCTGGGACGCGCGTCTTTCGAACCGATGAGCTGGGCGATATCGCCTGCGTGTTTTCCCGAGAGGGAATTGAGGTGCGGCCTCAGTATGCGAGCGGGGTTGCCTTAGAATAAGCAGTCGAAAAAAGATGGAAGATCGAGGAGTCAGAAGGCTATGGCCGAAGTGAACTTGCTGCCGGCGTATTTGATTAACGGCGAAGACCAGCTTAAGCGCGAAACCGTGCTTAAGCGCTTGCGTTCGCGCCTTGAAGCGATGGGCGACCTCGATTTCAACTGCGATACGTTCGACGGCAAAGATGCATTGGGCGGCGATATCGTGGCTGCGTGCAACACCATGCCCTTCGGCATCGACAAACGCCTCGTTATCGTGCGAAATGCCGACGATTTGAAGAAAGCCGATTCTGAAGCGCTCGTCGCGTATCTCGCATCGCCAGCCGATTTCACGGTGCTGGCGCTGCTTGCGAATAAGCTTGCGAAAAACACGCGCCTCTATAAGGCTGCGGCGGCGGTTGGCCCTAAGGCGGTCATCGATTGCGCGCCGCGCAAGGCATACGAATTGCCGTCTCAAGTGCGCGCCATGGCGACATCGCATGGCATTGCCATGACCGATTCGGCCGCGAAGCTTTTGGTCGAGCTTGTGGGCGAAGACACGGTACATCTCGATGCCGAGTTGAAGAAAATCGCGCTCGCTCACGCGGGCGCTCAGCCCGTTGCGCCCGAAGAGGTGTCGGCGCTTGTCACGCGCACTTCGCAGGCGAAGCCATGGGATTTCACCACGCCATTTACGCAGCGAAATGTTGCCGAATGCGTACGCGTGCGCGCGAAGCTCGGCGATACCTCGGCGTATGCGCTTATCGGCTTTTGCGTGAGCTCGTTGCGCGAAATGCTCACGTGCCATGCGCTTGCGGCTCGCGGGCAAAGCGGCCCTGGGCCCTTGGCGAAGCAGCTGAAGATGCCCGATTGGAAAGCGAAGAAGGTGGCGGCTGCAGCGCGTTTATGGTCTGCTGCGGAGCTTCGCGCAGCCCTTTCGAGTGCCCGTGATTGCGAACGCGCGATGAAAAGCGGCGCCGATGCCGAGGGCGTGTTCTTCGATTGGGCCATTTCGACCTGCGCGAAGAAGTAGGCCGGCATCGCGTTAAATCAAGGGGCCGTCTCGCTCTGTGGCCTTGGATACCTGCTAAATGCTCGCAGCGTTTAGCAGGTGGATTGCGGCGCCCGTCAACCGTGTTAAATGCTCGTAGTGTTTAACAGCTTGATTGCCGCGCTTGCCGGTCGAAGGGCTTCGCTTTCACATAGGGCCTCGTCGTGCTGCAAGCTCCTCTTCTAGACACCTGTTAAACGCTGCGAGCATTTAGCATATTCAACAGGTGCGTCGGCATGCGGTTCGGCGAAGGTCTATTCCTCGCTGCTTTCGTCGTTGTTGTAGGCTTTGATGCGGCGTTCGAGGGCCGCTTTCAAATCGTCAATGCCTGAGCCGTTGGCCGAAGAGATGGGGATGATTTCCACCTCATCGCGCGAGAAGCCCAGCTGGCGGCGCAGCGCGGCAATTGACTGCGCGCACTTGTTCTTCGAAAGTTTGTCGGCTTTCGTGCATACAATCATGAACGGCAGCTCTGCGGCAATCAAGAACTCGATCATATTCACGTCGAGCGCAGTTGCGGGGTGGCGAATGTCGATGAGCGAGACCACGCAGCAAAATTCGCGGTCTTGGTTGTAATAGCCTTCGATCATTTCGCGCCATCGGGCTTTTTCTGACTTCGAAACTTGCGCGAAGCCATAGCCCGGCAGGTCGACGAAGTCGGCCCATTCGGCCTCGAAGAAATTGATGGTCGACGTTTTGCCCGGCGTGGCTGAAACCTTCGCAAGCTTTTTGCGATTGAACAGTTTGTTCATAAGCGACGACTTGCCAACGTTTGAGCGGCCGACGAAAGAAACTTCGGCGCGCGTTGAAGGGGGCAGCTGCTTAGAAGTGCCATAGGCTGCGGTGAATTTCACGTTGTGGTAGTTCATCGTTTTAGACATGCGATCTCCTTGTTGGTAACGCCGCCCATACTACCGTATGAAGCCGCGTTTTTCGCACGGTTGCGCTTTTTCGCCCACATTCGGCATAAATTCTTTGACGTGGTCTTGACGAGCGCTTATAGTTTCACATTGCCTTGTTGCATGGGCCAGGCCGCAGTCCACCGGTCGAAGCGCCGCTTACAGGTTTCCAGCACACGTGAAACCGGCGCGGGTTGCCATGCAAAGGGTAGCGAAGCGGCAAATCCGCACGTCGAAGCAACTGAGTGCTGAAGATGCATCGATTCGCTGGTACGGGACCATTTCTAATTAACCGGAGGAAACAGTGGCTAACATCAAATCTCAGAAGAAGCGCATCATCACCGCCGAGAAGGCTCGCAAGCGCAACCAGGCTGTCAAAAGCGAGCTGAAGACCGCCGTTCGCGCGGTCCGCGAGGCTGTCGCCGCCGGCAACGGCGTTGAGGCTTACACCAAGGCTCAGCATGCTTGCCGTCTGCTCGACAAGGCTGCTTCCAAGGGCATCATCCACAAGAACCAGGCTTCCAACCGCAAGTCTGGCGTCATGGCTCTCGCCAATACTGTGGTGACCGCGGAAGACATCGCTGCTGCGCCGAAGCGCGAGAAGAAGGTTGCTGCCCCCAAGGGTGGCACCAAGAAGGCCGCCGCTAAGGCTGCCAAGAAGGAAGCTTACAAGGCTGCCGACGCCGAGAAGGCAAAGCGCCGCGAGGCTACCCTGAAGGCCGAGAAGAAGGCTCACGACGCCAAGGCCAAGGCCGAGGCTGAAGCCGCTGCCGCCGAGGCTGCCGAGGCCACCGAGGAGTAAATCCTCGACAATCAACGCCGGGCCACAGCGCGGCGTTACGTTACTGAAAAGGGCCCGCGGAAGTGGGCCCTTTCCGCTATAGAGACCAGGAGCGCTGCAACTATATGAGCACCGATCCCAAGTTCATTCGCAATTTCAGCATCATCGCCCATATCGACCATGGCAAGTCGACGCTTTCCGACCGCATTCTCGAGCTTACCGGCACGGTATCCCAGCGCGACATGGAAGAGCAGCTGCTCGATACCATGGATATCGAGCGCGAGCGTGGTATTACCATCAAAAGCCAGGCCGTGCGCGTCGCCTATACCGCCGACGATGGCCAGGAGTACCAGTTCAACCTCATCGACACCCCGGGCCACGTCGACTTCACCTATGAAGTGAGCCGAAGCCTTGCGGCGTGCGAAGGCGCGGTGCTCGTGGTTGACGCCACGCAGGGCGTTGAGGCTCAAACGGTCGCCAATGCCATGATGGCCATGAACGCCGACCTCGAGATTATTCCACTCATCAACAAAATCGACCTTCCCTCAGCCGAGCCCGAGCGCGTGAAGGGCGAGATTGAAGATGGCCTGGCAATCGTCGCCGATGACGCGATTTTGGCGAGCGGCAAAACGGGTGTCGGCGTGAAAGACCTGCTCGAGGCTGTAGTGCACCTTATTCCGTCGCCCGAAGGCAACGCCAAAGGCCCGCTGCGTGCACTTATCTTCGACTCGTATTTCGATCCGTATCGCGGCGTGGTCGCGCTGGTTCGCGTGGTCGACGGCTCCATCAAGAAGGGCGACGAGGTGCGCCTCGTGAACGCCGGCACCGAGATTCTTGTGGAAGAAGTTGGTGCGCGCCATCCAAAAGAGGTTGCGCTTCCAAACCTTTCGGTGGGCGAAGTCGGGTACCTGGTCACGGGCTTGAAGGATGTTTCTCAGGTTCGCGTGGGCGATACCATCACCTCGAGGGTCGGCGGCGTGACCGAGCCCTTGCCGGGCTATCGCGAGGCGAAGCCCATGGTATACACGGGCTTGTTCCCCATCGAAAGCGACCAGTTCGAGGCGCTCAAAGAGGCCCTCGAGAAGCTGTCGCTGAACGACCCCGCCCTTGAATGGGAAATGGAGAACAGCCACGCGCTGGGCTTCGGCTTCCGCGTGGGATTTTTGGGCCTTCTGCATATGGAGGTCATTAAGGAGCGCCTGGAGCGAGAATTCGGCCTTGACCTTATCGCCACTGCTCCGAGCGTTGAATACCACGTGTACAAGACCAACAAAGAAATGGTGAGCGTGCATTCGCCGCAAGATATGCCCGACCCTTCGGAAATCGACCACATCGAAGAGCCGTATCTGCGTGCGACGATCATGATTCCGCCCGATTACGTGGGCGCGGTCATGGAGCTTACCGTGGCGCACCGCGGCACGTTCAAGACCATGAACTACATTTCGCCCACGACGGTGGAGCAGATTTGGGAGATTCCCTCGAGTGAGCTCATTCTCGACTATTTCGATCAGCTGAAGAGTCGCACGAAGGGCTACGCGAGCCTCGACTACGAGTTCGACGAATACAAGCCGGGCTCTTTGCAGAAACTCGACATTCTGCTTTCCGGCAAGCCGATCGATGCCCTGTCGTTCATCGTGCACAAAGACAAGGCATACGACCGCGGGCGCGTGCTGTGCGAAAAGTTGAAAGACATCATTCCGCAGCAGATGTTCGAGGTGCCTATCCAGGCGGCCGTCGGCGGCCGCGTGCTTGCTCGTCAAACGGTACGCGCGAAGCGCAAGGACGTTTTGGCGAAGTGCTACGGCGGTGACATCACCCGTAAGAAGAAGCTGCTGGAAAAACAGAAGGAAGGCAAGAAGCGCATGAAGGCGATTGGCAACGTCGAAGTGCCGCAGGAGGCCTTCATGGCGATTTTGAAGGTTGACGAATAGCTCTGCCACGCGTCAACCCTGACGTTGCGTGGCGCTTTGAGCCGCCCCTTGCCGTTCAAGCTGCGTGCATGGCCATAAGGCTCATGTGCGCAGCCTGAGCGGCGATCTGCTCGCTCGGAGCTTCGTTCGCTGACATTGGTCTGATCGGGTGCTTTCTGGTTTGACCTGCGACTTTTATTGGCTCTTGCGGGCTTGGGTCGCTCTTTTGGCTTGGTTTTAACTGTTTAGCATGCTTGGTGGTGTTTATGGGAAAGCACGACGAAGAATACGACTTCCTCGAAGATGCGTTTCGCGATGAACCTAAGGCTTCGACCCCTGCCCATGCGGGCGATGAGGGCACATGGCTTGACGATGCGTTCAGCGAGCAAGCCTCCGTGCGACGCAAAATGTCGGGCAAGGCGAAAGCCGCGATTATCGTGGCGATTATCGCGGCCTTGGTTTTGCTTGTCTTGCTTGGCGTTGAATCTATGAACGCCCTTGGCGCGTTTCTTTCCGTGGCCGCAACGAATTAGGAGGCACCTATGCCGCACGATCCGTATAAGGCGCTTTATATCCATCTGCCTTTCTGCAAGCATCGCTGCGCATATTGCGATTTCACCACGCGAGCTATTGCTCCCGATTCGGTAGAAATCGACGAATATATCGACAATCTGATTCTCGAGCTTCGCCGCAAGGCAAAAGAAGGCGAGCTCGCAGAAATCGAAACCGTGTATTTGGGCGGGGGAACGCCGAGCTTTGTTGGCCAGGCGCGCCTTTCGAAATTGCTCTATGCGCTGGGAGTTTCCATGAATTTGACGCCTGAGGTCGAATGCTCCATGGAGGCGAACCCCGATTCTCTCACTCCCGAGCTCATTCGCGATATCTACGCCCTGGGCGTGAATCGCCTTTCCATTGGCGTGCAAAGCTTCGACGACGGACTGCTCAAGCAGATGGACCGCTACGATAAGTACGGCTGTGGCCAGGAGATCCTCGAGCGCATCCAGGACGCCAGCCCGTACTTCGTGTCCATGAATGCGGACATGATCTTCAACTTCCCGGCGCAAACCGAGGATATCCTGATCAACGACATCGAGCGCGTCATCGAGAGCGGTTGCACGCAGACTACGTTCTACCCGCTTATGGCATCGCCGTCGGTCGAGCGCAGCCTGGCTCGCACCGTGGGCAAGGTGGACTACGCCCGCGAGCAGAAGTACTACGAGATCATCAGCGAATTGCTGACGGGCGGTCCCTTGCACCTGTTCGAGCACGGTTCGGCGTGGACGTTCAACAAGAGGAACACGTCGGCTGCCGGCGAGGACGCCATGATCGACGAGTACGTGGTCGACTATGAGGAGTATCCAGCCATCGGCAGCGGCGGAATCACCTACCTGGGCAGCAACCTGTACGTGAACACCTTCAGCGTGAAGGATTACAACAAGTGCATCGAGGCAGGTCACATGTCCATTATGGGCAAAACCACCTTCAGCAAGCGCGATCGTATGCGTTACCGCTTCATGATGCAGCTGTTCGGTCTGCGCCTGGATAAGCGCCAGTTTAAGAAGGACTTCGGCTGCTCGGTGGAGGTCGGCCTGCCGGTGGAGATGGCGTTCATGAAGGCCTCGGGCGCGTTCGCCACCGATAACGCCGACGAGCTGACGTTGACCCCGAAGGGCCGTTATCTGCTGGTCGTCATGATGCGCCAGTTCTTCATCGGCGTGAACAACTTGCGCGACCAGGCTCGTGCCGCGCTTCCCGGCGAGGAGAAGGAGCTGCTGTTCGGCAGCGGCTGCGCTGAGTGCAAGTAATGGGCCGGTCGACCTTGGGAGCGATTTCCTGAGAAGGGGAACGTATCTCAAAAAAGTTCGGAATCGGGGTTGACTAAAAGCGCTTGCTGCCGTAATATACTAACTCGCGTTCGCAACGAACGACTTCTGGTCGGGTAGCTCAGTTGGTAGAGCAGGGGACTGAAAATCCCCGTGCCGAGGGTTCAAGTCCCCCTCCGACCACCATGAACTTTACAAGCCCGATGGTGAAAGCCATCGGGCTTGTTGCTTTCTGGACCTGCTGCTCGAGTCTCGCATTCCCGGTTTCATATTTCCGAACCCGTTGCCCGGACCTGCTTTGAGTCTACTGTTCCGTAGTTGGCAAGCTCTCATGCTAGCTGGAGTTCTGCTCCGACTCCGCTTTCATGATTTTGCTTCCTTGACTTTGGCATGTTTCGGTCTCCCATAATTTGCGTGCGGTTTTCCCTATGCTCCTGCATCCGCGTTACACTGCCTTGGAAAGCAAATCACGTGTTGAAAGGGTTGCGAAATGTCTTGCGATCACAAGAATCCCGTCATCGGCATCATCATGGGTTCCGAAAGCGATATGCCCGCCATGGAGCCTTGCATGAAGCAGCTTGAGGAGTTCGGCGTGCCGTACGAGGTGAAGGTGGCCAGTGCGCACCGTAAGCCTGCTGAGGTGCACGAGTGGGCCTCTACTGCGCATGAGCGCGGCATCAAGGTCATCATCGCTGCTGCCGGCAAGGCAGCTCACCTGGGCGGCGTGGTTGCCGCTTACACCCCCGACCCGGTTATCGCCGTTCCCATGAAGACGAGCGACCTGGGCGGTCTGGATTCGCTGCTGTCCATGGTGCAGATGCCTTCTGGCGTGCCGGTTGCCACCGTCGCCATCAACGGCGCAAAGAACGCGGCAATCTTGGCGGTGCAGATCATGGGTACCGGCTGCGACGGTGCTCGCCAGAAGATCATCGACATGAAGAAGGCCATGGCCGAGGCATAAAGCAGGCCGCTTGCGAAAGGGCGACGGGGTAACCTGTCGCCCTTTTGCTATCATGAACAGGTATCAAGACGATTCCCTCCACGCTGTTTCACGTGAAACGGCGCAGGAGCGATTCCTGAAATTGGCTTTGGAGCGGGGAAACATATGACGAAGAAACTGCTTATGGGCAACGAGGCGTTCGCCCATGCCGCACTTGAGGCGGGGGTGCGCGTTGTTGCGGGCTATCCCGGGACGCCGTCGTCCGAGGTGACGGAAACCGTGGCGAAGCTGCATGCTTCCGGCGCTGCTCAGGGCATCCATGTGGAGTGGTCCACGAACGAGAAAAGCGCGCTCGAGCTGCTGGCAGGCGCATCGTATTGCGGAGCGCGCACGCTGTTCACTTGCAAGCAGGTGGGCCTGAACGTGGCAAGCGATCCGCTGATGAGCTTGAACTACGTGGGAGTGAAGGGCGGCACGGTTCTGTTCGTGGCCGACGACCCCGGTCCCATCTCGTCGCAGACCGAGCAGGATACGCGCAGGTTCGGCAACTTCGCCAAGGTGCCGGTGCTCGACCCGGCAACGCCCGATCAGGGCTTCGACATGATGAAGGCGGCGTTCGAGCTTTCGGAACGCTACAAGACGCCGGTCATCGTACGCCCCACCACGCGTGTGTGTCATGCTTCCACGTTCTTCGACGTTGCCGAGGAAACGCACGCCAAGCCCATCCCCGAGGAGGGCTTCGAGCGCGGCCCGCGTTGGGTCATCTTCCCGAAGCGCGCCTTTGAGGGCCATGGGGAAATCAACGAGCGCCTGCGCGCGATTGCCGTCGATTACTCGACGAACCCGGTTTTGAGCGCATTCAATCCCGTCGACGAGCGACGCGTGGCCGGCCAGCTCACCCGTCATGGCATCGTTGCGGGCGGCGTGTCGGCCGCTTATGCGCTCGAGGCCCTTCGTTTGCTCGAGGAGCGTGCGAACGAGCGAGGCGTGCAGCTGCCGGCATATCGTTTCTGGCAGGTGGGCACTCCCTTCCCGTTCCCTGAGCGCACGTGCGCCGAGTTCACCAAGGGGCTTGCCGATGTGCTCGTGCTTGAAGAGCTCGACCACGTGCTCGAAGACGAGTTGCTGGCGTTCGCGGGCAGGACGCATGCCGAGTACAACACGCACGGCAAGCTGACGGGTGAAGCGCGCGATCGCGGCGAGAACGACGTCGACGACATCCTTGCCCGTCTGGCCGTCTACCTCGGCGTCCCCGAGTTGGCCGAGGCGGAAGAAGCGACAACCTACGACAACGCCGACCCCGAGCAGCCTCTCCCGGTTCGCCCGCCGGTGCTGTGCCCGGGCTGCCCGCACCGCGGCAGCTTCTACGCCGTGAAGCGTGCGCTGGGTAAGACGCCTGCCGTATTCTGCGGCGACATCGGATGCTACACGCTGGGTAACGCCATGCCGCTCGATGCGGTGGACACCTGTCTGTGCATGGGCGCCGGCATCACCATGGCGCAGGGATTTTCCGTGGCTGAGCCCC
>ERZ857745.4473-NODE-4473-length-12199-cov-2.822052_pt1 | contig 12199 bp, 16 predicted proteins | sample MGYA00519699_ERZ857745 | MGnify/ENA primary metagenome ERZ857745 (study PRJEB31778, sample SAMEA3449357) | human gut metagenome | biome: human gut; feature: human-associated habitat; material: faeces | place: United Kingdom | collected 2010/2012 ...
CCCCATCTTCTACAGTTGCACAATACTATAATGGGGACATCCCGTTTTTAAGTATTTCCGATATGACTAAGCAAGGTAAATATGTGAGCTATACTGAAAAACATATCAGCAAGAGCGGGATAGAAAATTCGTCGGCGTGGATCGTTCCGTCAAATAGTCTTATTTTTTCAATGTATGCTTCTGTCGGATTAGTATGTATAAATACAGTTCCTTTAGCCACAAGCCAAGCAATGTTTTCAATGGTGCTAAAAGACCACAGAATGATAGAGTATATCTATTACTATCTGAATTTTTTTAGGGAAGCAAAAATTCATAGGCATATAGAAACAGGGACGCAAAGTAATATTAATGCAGAAACCGTCCGAAATATCGATATACCGTTTCAATCAAATCACTTGAAGTTGGTAGAAACACTAAATTCTATTGAAAAACGGCTCAATAACGAAAAAGATATGCTTTCACTTCTCTTGGATTTAAAAGCATATCTTTTATCAAAGCTCTTTATATAAACATCGACTGTAGGAGAAATGCTTTTTGCTTTTGCATAGCAGAAAGCATTTTTCTTTCTATTTCGACCATTGTTTCGTAGAAATCGAGTGTTTTTGTAATCTTTTTTCGCAACGCTTTGTCGGGATAATAGATCCGCTCATTAGAATAATCTTTGAAATATATGTGCGGAATACCGGAGCCGACCTTGTATTTTTCAAAATCAATTGACGACATTGCAAAGTAGAGATACCTTGCATCGCATGCTTCATTGGGGATCAGTACAACTGATGTTCCAATCACAGAGTATTTCCCCTGCGCAAATTGAATCTTTCCTGCTTTCGAACCGTCTTTCAATATCAAAATCCCGCTCTCATCAAATTGATATGTATCAATAACGGCGATTGCTCCACTTGCACCAAGAACCTTATATTCACCACGGGGACAGGTAGATACCATATTTTCTTGCAATGCAGAAGTCTTACATTTCACCAAGTCTGACAGGCTTGCTGATTTGTCATGTCTGAAAATCATATCGCAAAGCCCTTTAATTAGAGATTTGCCTTCTCTATTGAAAGAACTTTGTAACGACCATTTCAAGTCAGTTCTTCATGATGCTTCGCTCAGATATATTACACTCAAAGAAATTCTGACTGAACGGAAAGAGTATTGTAGCAAAGATGGCACTTATACTCACGGCACTCTATCAAAAGAGGGTGTTGCGCCAAAAACGGAGCGCTATGATAGGGACTTCCTTGTAAAAAATGAAGATAAGCAGTACAAAGTAACGCATTTAAACGACATTTGTTATAATCCGGCAAATTTGAAGTTCGGAGTAATATGCCGTAATACCTATGGAGATCTGATATTCTCGCCGATATATGTGACTTTCGAAATATCCGATAATGTGTATCCTGCTTACATAGAACTTTTCTTGACGAATCCAAACTTTATAGGAAGAATCAGACGGTACGAACAAGGCACTGTTTATGAAAGAATGGCTGTGTCTCCGGAAGATTTTTTATCGTATGAAACACACATACCGGCATACGAGGAACAAGTGGAATTTGCTAATGAAATGCAACGCATTCAGAGAAAAATAGAGTTAGAAACGGCTTTTTTGAGTTCTCTACAGAATCAGCGAAGATTCTTTCTCAACGCCATGTTTATATAAACATGGCGTTGAGAAAATATGATTTCTGCTTTTGCAACGCTTTTAGGCACTTTTCCTCGGTTGCAATCAACATTGTAATTCTATTTAGCGTTGTAGCGATTTCCCTTTGTCTTTCGATATCCACATATGGGATAATGGTTTCGCGCATATTTTCATATGTTAAACACTGTCGAACACTACCCTCTAATTTTTTCTGCAACTCTCTGGCAAAGAAATTGGATTGATAGTAGAAACTCAGATATGTTGAATCAAGAACATTTTTTGCTTTAAAGCACACATACATTGGGCTTATTATGCCCACGCTATGTGATGATAATAGGGCGATTGAACCCACATTAATTCTTGCCGGATTGTACGCAAAGCACCCTTTAGTGACAACTTTATAATTGCTTTTATTTTCGCTCGCAATTGTTCTATCTTCAAACTGCTCGGATTGTTTAATAAACCCCATTTTATTGCTAACTGATAAGACATTGTCACAAGCGTTTGACTTGTTCCGGACGGTAACTTCTTCAATGAGCTCACCCAGTCGAACAGCAGTACCTTTGCTGAAAACCTTATTGCAAAGTTCTTTCTTTAGAATTTTCAAATCCTCAATGATTTTGTTTTGGACGGAGATTCTGTCGTCAAGCGCAGATAAAAAAGCAGCAATTTGCGTTTGTTCTTCTGTGCCAGGGACTGTGCATTTTGTTTTTCTAATTTCGGAATTTGATATTTCAAGGAATGTCGATCCAGAAGCATACTTTATGAAATGATGCTTTTTTGTTTGCGCCAAGTAGTAAAGAAATTCGTTGTTCGTATCATTTTTAGGAATCAAATTTTGAAAGCCTTGATTTGTTGTGCATTCTCTCTGCGCAATAGAGCATTCTCCAATGGTTGCTCTACTGCTCAACAGAATACTGCCTGCCGGTAATTTTTTTGCACTTGATTTTTGTAAGCCAAGTTGCGTTATTGTTCGCGCGCTTTTAGAGACATATTTTTGGTGTCCTACTTCCGTAGGTGTAAACCATTGAATATCTCCATTCCAAAGAGAAGGCACGGTAGTGTCTGGTGTTCCGCCGCCAACCACTTCTGCGATATCCGATAAATGATATGTACTCCAGGGGCAGTGATACTGCTTGAATCTCAAAGTTGGAACTTTTGAGAAAATGGGATTGTAATGTTCCAACTTTGAGATTTCAAGAGTTCACCAATCCTTGGACGCTGATGCCATTAAAGAAATTGTTATGTTTTCAAAATGGAATAAATGCTGACTCGGCCAAATACGGTAAAGGAGTTAAGTTCATTTCGGTTTCTGACATATTAAACAATCAATATATAACTTATGATTGTATCAAGGGTATGATCGACATCGACAAAAAGACAAAGGAAAGATTTCTTGTCGAATATGGTGATATACTTTTTCAACGCAGTTCTGAGACTTTTGAAGATATTGGGCGTGCAAATGTTTATCTCGACAAAGAGCACCCGGCAACATTCGGCGGATTTGTAATTCGCGGCAAAAAGATTTCGGAATATAATCCAATGTTTTTTAGATATCTACTATGTACACCTAATGCACGCAAACAAACAGTACGAATGGGGGCTGGTGCGCAGCATTATAACATTGGGCAGGATGGTTTGGGCAAAATAAGTTTGTACTTTCCCACAATACAAGAACAACAAAAAATAGCAGGTTTCTTATCTGCAATTGACGACAGAATCTCCGTCCAAAACAAAATCATTCCGGTCAAAAAATCACAAATAATATCATTGGTGATTGAGATCGCCATAGCCATTCTTTCGCTAATTGGGAGCATAGTATCATTTAACTCCTTTTCGATCTGCAATAATCTTATAAAATTATTGTGGACTATTTTCAAGGAGGTAAAACGATTATGGTCACAGAAAAAACAATAGCTGAGATGGCGAATTTATGGAAGGAGGAAAAAAGGCAATTTGTAAAGAAGTCGACTTATGCAGCGTATTCGCTTATTGTCGAAACTCACATTTTACCTGCATTCGGTGATCTAACAACCGTAACAGAAAAAGATGTGCAAGAATTTGTCCTGCAAAAATTACAGTCAGGGCTATCGCAAAAAACAATTAAGGATATGCTGATTGTACTGCGGATGATTTTGAAGTTTGGCGCAAAAAAGCAATACTGTGCTTATGTCCCGTTTGATGTTATTTTCCCGACAGACAGAGAAAAGCAAGAACTTGATGTTCTTTCAGTGGTTAACCAAAGAAAAATCGTAAGTTATGTTCGTGACAACTTTACATTCCGAAATCTTGGAATACTCATATGTTTGAGTACAGGAATACGAATAGGCGAAGTATGCGCGTTAACATGGGATGACATTGATACTGATAACGGAGTCATTCATATACGAAAGACGATTCAGCGAATTTATGTAAATGAAGGTGGTGTAAGAAAAACAGAACTCTTAATTGATACTCCCAAAACAGCCACATCGATGAGGGATATTCCTATGATCAAGGAACTTTATGAAGTCTTAAAGCCTCTAAAGAAAGTGGTACGGGGTGATTATTATGTCTTAACAAATGATGCTGAGCCAACCGAACCCCGTACATACCGAAACTATTACAAAAGACTGCTTGACAAATTAGGTATACCGCCGATAAAGTTTCATGGTCTCAGGCACAGTTTCGCCACGCGATGTATCGAAAGCAAGTGCGATTACAAAACAGTAAGCGTGATATTGGGGCATTCGAACATAAGCACAACTTTGAATTTGTATGTCCACCCGAATTACGAACAAAAGAAACGATGTATAGATAAGATGTTCCGCAGCATTAAGAAATCATAAGCTGAAAAGCAATTTAAAGGTGCAATCGTTTCAATCGGTAGCACCTTTAATATTTATGAATGGGTATGATTTTATTGCGTTTTATTGTCGGCGTTTTCCGACAACACAGAGTAAAAACTCTTAAAAAGCATTGAAAAAATCGCACTAATATGGTATAATGACTTTGTTTCAATCAACATGAAACTATAATTAGAATTTATGATATGGCGAAGGAGATTACATTGACCGAAATACTCAAGTTCTTTTTTGATAGAATAACCGATCCCCTGGGACTGCCCATAAACGCGCTGTATGAGCACTTAATAATAGTGATGATTTCTCAGTTTGCATTTCGATGTGCATATCGATTTATTGGTGATTTATATAGTGACGGATACATATCCGGCGGAAAGATAGGATCGATACTACATTGGGTAGTCCGCGCCCTGTTTTACTTTGTCTTTTGGGCGATTACTTATGGTGCAATAATGGTTGGCAAATGGATCATTGCAAATAAGTATATCTTTATAACAGCGGTTGGCATAGTACTTGTATTGATTATTGCAGCATATGCAGGTGTTGCAATTAAAAATAGAAAAACAGCGGAATAAGAATTGACGGGGGTTAAGCATGATCAGCGAAGATAAAAAGGTATGGGGAGTACATACCCAAGATGACTACTTGTTTCTACACAAAGATGTTATTGCGATTGGCTGGAAAGATTTCGGTGACTTAAAGGCTATAGAGAATACACGAGAGGCCTTCAAAGAACATTACGCGGCTGTGTATCCGCAGAGCAAAAAACAAGCAATTGCTAACAGCGCAGGCATGCTATATCGTTTTATTTACGAAGTTCAGGCCGGAGATTATATTGTTTTCCCGTCTAAGAGTGATAGAAAAATCAATATTGGTGTTGTTGAGGGAGAATACGAGTATGTCCCCTCCGCGCCGGAATATGTGCAACAGCGCAAAGTGAGATGGATTAAGCACCTGCCGCGAACCCTGTTCTCACAAGGTGCATTATATGAGTCCGGATCTTTCTTGTCTTTGTTTCTCATTAAAAATTACTCTGATGAGTTTGTTGCAGCGCTTGACGATAACTTTAAGAAGGATACTGCGGATACAGAAGATGAGACAATCGGCGCAACTGCCGAGGATATAAAGGAAAGCACTAAAGATTTTATTTTGAAAGAACTCAGCAAAAACTTGAAGGGATACGACCTTGAAGAATTTGTTGCTGACTTGTTTAGAGCAATGGGATACAGAACCACCCTATCACCTCATGGTGGCGATGGCGGTGTAGATATCACGGCTTATAAAGACGAACTACCTCCTCGAATCCTTGTTCAAGTGAAAAGCCAGGACGGTGATATAAAAGAATCTGTATTACAATCTCTTAAAGGAGCACTTCGAGAAGGAGATTACGGTACTTTTGTAACCCTTTCCAATTACACAAAAAACGCAAGAAAATACCTCGATAACAACCCAATTATTCGAGGCATAGATGGTAGCAATTTAGTTGATCTTATACTTGCACACTATGAGAGCCTATCAGAAAAGTATCAAAGAATGATACCGCTTGAGAAGGTTTATATACCCGTGCAGAGCGAATAACACCATTGTTTCATAATATGAAGGAGCATCATTGTGGAAACCAAGGCAAGAGTTTTATATCTTCTGAGAATACTTGAACAATACTCAGATGAAGATCATCCGTTATCAACAACTGAGTTGATAAAAATGTTGCTTGAGCAATACGGGATATCTTCACATAGAACAACTATAAAAGCTGATGTTGAGGTGCTGCAGGCATACGGTGTAGACATTGATGTTATAAACTCAACACAAAACAAATATTATATTGCAGGCCGCACATTTGAACTGCCGGAATTAAAACTGCTTATAGACGCTGTTGAATCCTCCAAGTTCATAACCGAAAAGAAAAGTGAGGCTTTGGTTGCAAAACTCACCTCGTTCGCAAGCAAACATCAAGCAGAACAGCTTAAACGAAACCTATGCCCCACTGACAGGATTAAGCCCGACAACGAAATGATCTATTACATTGTTGATACGATTAACGAAGCCATAAATAGCGGAAAGAAGATTTCGTTTTTGTACTTTGAATACAATGTAAAAAAGGAAAAGAAGCTGAAGAACGCCGGAAATCCGTATGTTTTCAGTCCTTACGCTTTAATATGGAGCGGAGATTTTTATTATGTCGTCGGTTATTCTGAAAAGCATAATGGTATTGGTGGATTTCGTGTTGACCGAATAACAAAATCACCAACGATCTTAGAAGATGATATTATACCAAAGCCTGCTGATTTCAATATTGCAGATTACGCAAAATCGGTATTTCAAATGTATGGCTGTGAAGAATGCGAAGTTACCCTCCGTTGCGATAACCGTATAATGAAATATATTATTGAACGCTTCGGCGAGGATGTAACAACGGCAGCATACGATATGACATCGTTCCGAGCGTTTGTGAATGTAGAACTAAGCCCCACATTTTATGGTTGGGTCTTCGGTTTCGGCGGTAAGGTACAGATTTTATCTCCCGACAAGGCAAAAAATCAATACGCTGAAATGCTGAAATCTGCGATGGAAACACAGGCATAAAACTATATAAAGCAAGATTTGAGAATGTATTATTGGAGAGTTAAAATTGAATCGAAATGAACTTTTGGAGTTATTCGGTGATGAGTTAATCTCCGGCAAAAGGGTTACACTTCACGCTCTGACCTCGGATAAAAGGGATTTGCTCATAAATTATATACTTGGCCGATTAAATGTTTCGGAAGATATAGCTGCGCTCATGAAACAAGAGTGCGTGGAAATGCTTAAAGATAAATACCACATTGTATTTCTTATTTATTCCGAAGCCAATGATTTTATTGGATATACTGAATTTAAAAACCTTGATGGAACACCTGAAATAGGCATAGACTTGGCGGAAAAATATCAGGGCAAAGGATACGGCTTCGAAACATGCCAAGTACTTGTAAACAAACTATTCGAAAAAACAGATTACGAATATATCGCCTACAACGCATTCAAATATAATAAAGCGAGTATTGCGCTTGCAAAAAAACTTGGTGCCTCATATATCGGCTGTAAAGGCACATTTGATATGCTGAAGAAATCAGAAGTTTCAAATGAAACTAAGGCTGAAGCAGAACAATTTGATAAAATGCTGTATAGAATTTACAGATGATTATATCGCTTGATTTCTTACGAAGTCAGGCATTTTTTTATTTCCCCTTTTCTGTGCAACTATTGTCGAAAAAATCTGACACCTATAAATTGAATGCCGAAAACCTATTGCAAAATTTAAATGAGTCTGCTATAATAAGCCTATCCGATACAGTCTGTATCAGATAGAACGGAGGACGATAAAATGCGTTCTAAAAACACTGACCTTATGAATGAAATCAAAAAGTTTGCAGAAGGATACTACCTCGAATATTGGAAGTCCCCCTCCACCTCCGAAATTGCCGGCGCTGTCGGCGTGACGAGGGCAACGGTATACAGATACTTAAAAGATATGGCTGAGCGCGGAATGATTGATTATGACGGCTCTGAAATCAAAACCGATGTTACGCGCAAATATACCGATCCGGGAAACAATGCGGTTATTCTTGACTGCTCTGTTTCCTGCGGCATCGGACTTCCCGAAGAAGAACGGGTGCTTGAATATGTGAAGCTGCCGAAAACCGTGTTCGGCACGGGCGACCTCTTTCTGCTCAAAGCAAACGGCGATTCTATGGTTGACGCCGGTATTGAGGACGGCGATTGGATCGTTGTCCGTAAGCAGACAGACGCAAATGAAGGAGATATTGTTGTGGCTCTCTTTGAGGGGCTGAACAATCTGAAATACTTTTATTGGAACAAGAAAAAGAACTGCCGTTCTTCGCTCTGCCAACGAAGCAAAGGGATATAAGGACATTGAGGTTTATGACCTGCAAATCCAGGGCGTGGCACAGAATGTTATTAAAGGTCTTTAAGTTATAAACGGAGGTGCTTACCTTGGAAAAGGTATATGTCAATGTAGATTATCAGGTGCTCGTCGGCGGTGCAATAACGCCGGTTCGGATTTATTGGCACGACGGCAGAGTCTTTGATATCCGAAAAACGCTGCACTGCTGCACCTCCGAAGATGAGTATGAAGGAATTCGCTACACGGTGTTAATCGGTAGTGCGGAAAAATATCTATACCGAATCGGCGGCAAATGGTATGTTGAGCCGATTCAGACGGAGGCGGACACAGGTTGAGAAGCTACATCTCATTCGGAGAGCTTGAAGAACTCGGCGAAACAATCGTAAGAGAGTATCTCCGAAAGACCAAACGCTATAACGCTCTATGCGTGGATATAGAAGGTTTGGTTACGGATTATTTGGGACTTACCGTAGTTTACGAAAACATTGCGGAAGATGATCCGAACAAGATTGCCTTTCTTTCCAACGGAAAGCGACCGCTATGGGTTTCCCGTAACGAGGAACGAATACAGGTCGTGTTTCCGAAAGGAACGGTTGTCATGGACAAGGTATTGCTCCATGAAAACGAAAGCAGCCGGCGCAGATTTACACTCGGACACGAGGGCGCGCACAGCGTTATTGCGAAACAGAATCCTATGCAGGATGTCGGGTGCTTTCATAACGAATTTGATCCCGAGCGAGTGTATACAATAAAAGAACAAAAGGAATTGATGTCTTTTTCCGAAACGCAGGCCGACAGGCTTTCGTCGGTTTTTCTTATGCCGCAATTTATTTTGCGAAAGGTTATGAAAAAGTACAAATGCGAGAACGGATTGCCCGTATACGGTTGGAATGTCTTTGCCCCGGGAGACAAGCTGAAGCTTCGCAAAATGGCTGACTGTATGGGCGTATCCTTTCAGGCTTTGGTTATACGGCTTAAAACATTGGGGCTTCTGATTCCCCGAGATCTGACCGTATACTTGGAGAATGACTTGCAGCTCGGAGGTGCGAAATGACAACGGAGATTTTGTATGACAGCAGATACGGCCAGCTTACTCCGGAGGTTGCAGAGATAATACTGAAATCCCGCGAAGAAGTGAAAAGCTTAAAGGGCAGAACGCTCAAATGCCCTATATGCGGTTTTCGGCTTGAAGAAGTCTATGAGATAGCCTCCGGTTATGTCCATGTGAAATGCCGCAAATGCAAGCTGGAGGAACCGCTGAATCTCGCCTATTTCAGACGGTTAAAAAGAAACATCTTACTCATAAATCCGTATATTGTGAGAAAGGCTAAAAAAGGTGTACGGTTATGAAGATACGAGAAGTAAAACAAAATAAAAAAGATTATCTTGCGTTGCTTCTGTTAGCCGATGAGCAAGAAAGCATGATAGACCGGTATATAGACAGAGGCACTATGTATGTTTTGGAGGACGGCGGTGTGAAATGCGAGTGTATTGTTACTGACGAAGGAAACGGAATTCTTGAAATCAAGAACATTGCAACTGAGCCGGAATTTCAGCGAAACGGTTATGCAAAGAAAATGGTGGAATACATTGCCGAAAAGCATAAAGGAAAGTATTCGGTGTTGCAGGTAGGTACAGGCGACAGTCCGTTGACTGTTCCGTTTTATGAAAAATGCGGTTTTGTAAAAACGCACAGCATTAAGAACTTTTTTATAGACAACTATGATCACCCGATTTATGAATGCGGAGTAAGGCTTACAGATATGATTTATCTGCAAAGAGCGATATAAGGGAACGGAGGTATAAAAGTGGACAGAACCTATCTTTGCATTGACTTAAAAAGCTTTTATGCCTCCGTTGAATGTGTAACGCGCAGGCTTGATCCGTTGACGACCAATCTTGTGGTTGCGGATGTCGGCAGGACCGAGAAAACCATCTGCCTTGCGGTTACGCCGTCGCTGAAAGCTTACGGTATCCCCGGCAGAGCAAGACTGTTTGAAGTAATCCAAAAGGTTGAGCAAATCAATCGGCAGCGCAAATACAATGCACCGCATCATAAACTCGACTGCGAATCATATAACGCTGTTGAACTTGAAAGAAACCCGTCTTTGGCTCTCAGTTATATTGCCGCACCGCCGAGAATGGCTTACTATATGGAATACAGCACTCGGATCTATAATATCTATCTCAAATACATCGCTCCCGAGGATATCCATGTGTATTCCATAGATGAGGTGTTCATTGACCTTACGCATTACCTGTCAACCTACAAATGCACCGCGAGAGAACTCGCGCAGACAATGATAAAAGATGTCCTTGCGAATACAGGTATTACCGCAACGGCAGGCATCGGAACGAATATGTACCTTGCCAAAATTGCAATGGATATCACCGCAAAGAAAATGCCTGCCGACGAGAACGGCGTTCGTATTGCCGAGCTTGATGAGATGTCATACCGCAAAGAGCTTTGGACGCATAAGCCGCTGACTGACTTTTGGATGCTCGGCAGCGGTATTGCCAAAAAGCTTGAAGCAAACTATATGTATACTATGGGCGATGTTGCCTGCTGTTCGCATTATGACGAGGCAAAGCTGTTTAAGCTGTTCGGCGTTAATGCGGAACTGATTATCGACCGCGCTTGGGGGTGGGAGCCGACCACTATTGCCGATATAAAGGCGTATAAGCCGTCCTCCAACAGTTTAAGCGTGGGACAGGTGCTCAAATGTCCGTATAACTGCGAAAAAACAAAGCTGATTGTCCGTGAAATGATTGACCAACATGTGCTTGACCTTGTGGATAAAGGACTTGTGACCGACCAGATCGTGCTCGATATCGGGTATGATATAGAAAATCTGACCGATCCAAAAATCAGCGCAAAGTATCACGGAGATGTTACAACCGACCGCTATGGGCGTAAAGTACCGAAACACGCGCACGGAACGGCAAATTTAGAGAAAAAGACATCATCATCGCACATCATAACAGAAGCGACAATGAATCTGTTTGACCGCATCATAAACAAGGATTTGCTCGTTCGCCGCATTACGGTTGCGACCTGTAAGCTCGTCAGAGAAAGCGATGTAAAAAACGAACCCGCTGCCGAGCAAATATCGCTTTTCGATGATCCTGTTGAAAAGGAAAAGAGAGAGCAAGCCGAAAGGCAGGCTCTCGAACAGGAAAAGCAAATGCAGAAAACGATTATCGGTATAAAGAAGCGATTCGGTAAGAACGCCATTCTGAAAGGTATGAACTTTCAGGAAGGCGCAACAGCCAGAGAACGCAACGAACAGGTCGGAGGTCATAAGGCGTGAGCGAAAAAGCGAAAGAACTGTATGCGGATATCATAAACCTTCCGCATCACGAGCTGACAACACGGCAGCGTATGCCCCGAATAAACCGTGCCGCAGCCTTTTCACCCTTTGCGGCGCTGACAGGCTATGACGCTAAAATCAAGGAAACAGGCAGGATAACAGACGAGAAAACCGAGCTTGACGACAGCGCAGTAAGCGAGCTTAACGACAAGCTGAATTTTGCTCTGTCAAAGGCGGACGAACAGCCGGAGATAACCGTCACCTATTTCCTGCCCGACAAAAGAAAATCCGGCGGCGCATATATTACGCACACCGGAGTAATTGAACGCATTGACGAATATGAGCGAAAGGTCATATTTACAGATAAAACCGCGATCCCCATCGATGACATATACGGAATCGACGGTGAAATATTTATCGGCTTATACTGATAAGCCGTAACAACTGAATAACTGACTATAATTCGTGCAAGCAGAGCCGGTCGAAAGACCGTGATTTC